>ENA-OYWC01000222-OYWC01000222.1-human-gut-metagenome-genome-assembly--contig:-NODE-222-length-26085-cov-6.209066_pt1 | contig 26085 bp, 20 predicted proteins | sample MGYA00244165_ERZ653387 | MGnify/ENA primary metagenome ERZ653387 (study PRJEB26926, sample SAMN06164974) | human gut metagenome | biome: ENVO:00009003; feature: ENVO:2100002; material: ENVO:00002003...
GGGGGTACTGGGTGGTGGGGTCGCCGTACTGGCTGGCCTGCAGCAGCAGGGAGACATCCCAGATGGCGCTGTGGAACAGGGAGACCACCACGCGGTCGCCGATGCCCGTCTCGCGGGCGCGGTACAGGGCCGCCAGCACACCGGAGGCCAGGTACATACCCACCTGATGGTCGCCGAAGCCGGCGATGGTCAGCATGGGCAGGGCGTCCTTATCGAACAGGGTGCCCAGGATGCCGCCGCGGGCAAAGAACGCGGTGAAGTCGAAGCCGGGCAGGTCCTTATCGGGGCCCTTCTCGCCGTAGCCGGACACGAAGCCATACACCAGCCTGGGGTACTTGGCGTGGAGCGTCTCGTAGTCCAGGCCGGCCTTCTTCAGGGGGTTCTGCCGCCAGTTGGTGATGAAGATGTCCGCCTCGGCGATGAGCTTTTCCAGTGCCTCACGGCCGGCGGGGGTCTTGGTGTTCAGGCAGACGCAGGTCTTGCCGGCGTTCTCCAGATCATAGGAGGTGTTCTCCTTCTGGTCCTGGGGACGGCCCTCGTTGACGGCGGTGTAGCGCAGGGGGTCGCCGGCGGGGGCCTCGACCTTGATGACCTCGGCGCCCAGATCCGCCAGAAAGCGGGCGCAGCAGGGGGCGGCGATAAAGGTGGCCAGCTCCAGCACCTTTACGCCCTCGAGGGGACGCTTTACTTCACTCATATCGTTCCTCCATGTATGTTAATAAATGGTGTGTTGCTTACATTTTCAGCAGGTCGCGGAAGGTCTCGAGGTTGGTTCGCACCTGCTCAAACCGCACCATCTGACGGTCCACCTCCACCAGCGTCAGGGGCAGGTCGGCGGCCTCGCAGGCCTTCTTGATCATCACATAGTCGAACTCCTCCGGGTCGCAGAACTTGGTCAGCACCACCAGAACACCCTTGGCGCTTCTCGCCTTGGCGGTGTCCACGATCCACTTCACCCGGTTCTTCTCCTGATCGTACAGCACAGAGCAGTTGCCCATGGCGGCGAACTTCTCGGCCAGCGCGTTCAGGGCGTCATCGCGCTCCGGTGCGTCGGTGCGGTACTGGCGGGACTGGGCGGCCACGTCGTCGGCCACGATGTGCAGACCCATTTCGTCCAGAATGGCGTTCAGCGCCGGGGCGTCCGTCAGGATGCCGGAGATGACGATGGGCAGCTTCTCCGCGGCGGGAGTCTTGGCTTCCAGCTTCTCAATGAGCGCCTCCACCAGATCGGTGTGCTCCTCCTTGGTCATGAAGAAGGCGCTCTTGAAGATGTCGCTGCGCTGGGCGGCGGTGATCTCCGGGTGTCCGGCCAGCAGCTCGTCGATCTTCCGCATGGCGGCGTTGTGGCGGTTGTAGACCTTGATGGAGGCGAGCAGCTTCTCCTCGGAGAAGGCGCCGCCCAGCTTCTCCAGGTCGCGGATCACGCGCTCATAGCCGGCCTTGGTATAGGCCACGCCGTAGGCGGGCTTGCGATTCTGGGGATAGGTCATGGGGATGAAGGGGATGGACGGCACGGCGTACTTCCAGTTCTCGCCCACGGTCTTGAGGGTATCGCACAGGGAGGGGATGACGATAGCGGACGCGCCCTCGTAGGCACCGTTGATGCCCAGCTCCAGCAGGGACTGGACAATGGCGCACAGGAAGGCGGGACAGTATTCCTTGGCGCGGTTCAGCGCCACATCGCCGCCCCACGCGCCCATGGGGACGAAGCCCATGGCGTGGATAAGCTCCTCGGGAGTGTAAACAGGAGCGCACAGGACGATCTTTTTGCCCTGGGCCAGATAGCCGTCCATCTGCGCGCGGGGAGAGGCTGCCGCCTCATGCAGCTTGTTGAGGATGTCGTTCATGCCTTACACTCCTTTCGCAGCCTTGTTGGCTTCCATGATCTCCGTCAGACCCTGGACGCGGGTGTCGTACTGGGCCTCGGAGAAGTTGCGGGGGTCGGCCTGATCGCCGTCGAAGCTGACCACGGGAATATCGCAGACCTTGCCGATCTGGCGGCTCATCTCGTACATGAAGCCGCTCCACAGCTTGCAGGAGCGGTTGGTATGCACCAGCATACCCTCCACGTGGTTGTCCTTGCAGAGCTTGATGCGCTTGTCGCGGCTCATCTCCAAATTGATGGCGTTGGGCACCTTGCAGTAGGCGCGGATCATCTCGTCAAAGGTGTTGTAGTCGAAGCCGAAGGCGTCGGCGTAGATCGTCGTGACCATGTTGATGCCACGGGACTTCAGGCCGGTGCTGGTGGCACGCAGGTAGGGCCAGCAGGCGATGCCCTCGAACATGATGCGGTACTTCTCCTCCGTGCGGAAGGTGGAGGTACCGTTCTTGTGGTTCTCCTCGTACTCCTTCAGCAGCGTCTCCATGGCGTCGGCGGCGGTGGACTTGCCCCGGGCCGTGACCATGACGGCCATGTGGTTCAGCAGGTCAAAGCCGTTGAAGGGAGAGGGCACGTACTTGGCGCAGCCGGTGGCCGCCAGCCAGGCGCGGCTGGAGCGGCAGGAGAAGCCGGTGACCTCCTTGAACTTCTCGTCGGACCACTTCTTGCCGGTGATCTCCTCCAGCTGCTTCACGGCGTCCCAGAACTGGCCGGTGACGTAGGCCACCTCCGCGTCGGACACCTCATAGTCGGGATTGAAGGGGATATCCAGCAGGATCATGGGGATATTCAGCTCACGGGCCAGGTTCTCGTACCACTTGATCATGCAGGAGCAGATATTGCTGCAGCACAGCAGCACATCAGGCATGGCCACGTCCTGCTCGGGACAGGACTTCAGCTTGGCGTAGGCCAGCGACACGCGGGCATAGGCGCAGATGTCGTTGGAGTAGCCCTCGGACTCCGCCACCTCGCACATTCGCGTGCCCGCGCCGCGGGCGGCGATACCGGCGGCCTGGTTCTCGGGGTACACGGTGGCGATGCCCATGGTCTCCGGGATCTCCACGGGGAAGTTGCTGGAGACCCAAGCCACCTTCTCGCCCCGCTTCTTGGCCTCGATGGCATCCACATAGGCGTCCGCCGCGATCTTGCCCAGCTTATACTTGGCGGAATTGAGATCCACGGGCTTCGGGGCCTTCTTCACTTCTTCTGCCATTTCAGTTCCTCCTCACAGCTTTTATCGAAACATATTTCTGTTTATTCATGTCGTCTGCTTATATGCCCACAGGGCCGCGCCGATGGCGCCGAAATACTGGGCCAGCGGGTCCACACTGACGGGGACGCTCAGCTCGTCGCTGAGCGCCTGCCGCACCGCGTCGTTCCGAGCCACACCGCCGGAGAGACAGACCTGCTCCGTGACGCCCGCCCGCCGGGCCAGGGCCGCCACGCGGCTGGCCACGCTGCGGCAGATGCCTGCCACCAGGTCGGGGCGCTTGACGCCGTTAGCCAGCTGACTGATGACCTCGCTCTCGGCGAACACCGTGCAGGTGCTGGAGATAGCGGCGGGGGCCGCGGCCTTGGCGGCCTCGGCATCCAGATCGTCCACATCCAGGCGGAGGATAGAGGCCATCACATCCAGAAACCGGCCGGTACCGGCGGCGCACTTATCGTTCATCACGAAGTTGGTCATCTTGCCGGAGGGCGACAGGGCGATGACCTTGGCATCCTGCCCGCCGATGTCGATGACGGTACGCAGGTCCGGGAACACGAAGCGCCCGCCCAGGGCGTGGGCCGTCAGCTCACTGATCTCACCGTCGGCGCCCTGGTAGTTCTTGCGTCCGTAGCCGGTGACAAAGGCACAGGCCATATCGGCCCGGGTCAGGCCGCTGGTCTGCCACAGCTGCACCAGCGCCTCCTCCGGCCCGCCGGTGCCCAGGCCGCCGGTCTGGAGGCTGTGGGCCACCAGCTCCTTCCCGTCTTTAAGAACGGCGCACTTGGAAGTGGTGCTGCCGATGTCGATACCTAAGGTGTACATGGGGTCCTCCCTATTCTGTGCGATCGGGCAGAAATACCCTCTCCCGCGGTGCGGAGATACTGCGCGCCGCACTGGTCTTACCAGTTTACTTATATTATACGGGTTTGTGAAATTTGCGTCAATTATGCGAATTGCCAAAGAAATAACAATTATTTGTGCATTGTACCGAGCCGCACTTTAAATGATTAAATCTTTCCGGATTTTTCCGGGACAATGTTGCGTTTTCTTTGGAAACTCGTCATGGCAGTATGGGAAAGCCGCATGGCGCGCTCGCGCCATGCGGCTTTCTGCGGTTCACGGCTCCAGGTCGTGTTTGTCCAGCTTCATGTTCCGGTAGGCCTTGGGCAGGCCGGGGGCGATGAGGGGAAAGGTGTTCTCCGTGTCAGACGTGGGCTGAATGTTATAGGTGCCGTACATATTCACCAGGTCAAAGCTGCTGCGCGGCACGCCGGGAAAGTGGTGGACGTCCGGTGTAGCGTCATAGGGAAAGCCCTCCCGGCTGCGCTTGCGTTTGGGCATAAAAATCACCTCCGGCCTTAGTATGGCCGGAGGCGGTTGGTTTATGAGCTTCAGCGGTAGACCTCCGCGTCGAAGTCGCGGACGATCTCGTCCCGCTTCTCGTCGCGGACGCAGACCAGATTTGTCTCGTCAAAGGCCAGGCGCATGGCGAAATCCTTGGCCTCGTATATATCGTTTGTCTCGAAGAAGTCGCGATAGGCCTCCTCCGGCTCGTGGCTCTTGCGCCAGATAACGTGAAAACGCATAGAAATTCCTCCTGCAAAATGGGGGTAATTTTTAGTATACCCCCGCCGGAAGCAAAAAGCAACGGTGGGTTTTGCCAAAAAACACAGTCAAAGTTCGTCACATTTTCCCCCGGGAAAGTTGTGATTTCTTCTTTCCCTGCCCCACAAGATATTGTATAATAGCAGACGATATTTTGGAGAGACAGAGGTGGATCAGGGTGAAGATCGGATTTGACAACGAAAAGTACCTGCAACTACAGGCGGAGCACATCACGGCGCGGCGCGCCCAGTTCGGCGGCAAGCTGTATCTGGAGTTCGGCGGCAAGCTGTTTGACGACTATCACGCCTCCCGTGTGCTGCCGGGGTTCCAGCCGGACAGCAAGATACGGATGCTGCAGACGCTGAAGGACGACGTGGAGATCGTGGTGGCCATCTGCGCCGGGGACATCGAGAAGAACAAGATGCGCGGCGACCTGGGCATCAGCTACGACGTGGACGTGCTGCGGCTGATCGACGTGTTCCGAGGGCTGGGCTTCTATGTGGGCAGCGTGGTCATCACCCAGTACGCCGGCCAGCCGGCGGCGGACGCCTTTATCAAGCGGCTGAGCGCCCTTGGCGTGAAGAGCTATAAGCACTATCCCATCGCCGGGTATCCCTCGGATGTGGCGCACATCGTGTCCGACGAGGGCCTGGGCAAGAACGAATACATTGAGACGACCCGGCCGCTGATCGTGGTAACGGCTCCCGGCCCCGGCAGCGGCAAGATGGCCACCTGCCTGAGCCAGCTGTACCACGACAATCGGCGGGGCATCCGGGCGGGCTACGCCAAGTACGAGACGTTTCCCATCTGGAACCTGCCACTGAAGCACCCGGTGAACCTGGCCTATGAGGCGGCCACGGCGGACCTGAACGACGTGAACATGATCGACCCGTTCCACCTGGAGGCCTATGGCAAGACCACGGTGAATTACAACCGGGACGTGGAGATCTTCCCGGTGCTGGCGGCCATGTTCCGGATGATCCAGGGCGAGTGCCCCTACAAGTCCCCCACGGACATGGGCGTGAACATGGCGGGCTTCGCCATCGTGGATGACGCGGTGTGCCAGGAGGCCAGCCGCATGGAGATCCTGCGCCGGTACTACACCGGGTGCGTGGAACGGGCCAAGGGGCAGGCGGACGAGTGCGTGGTGCGGAAGCTGGAGCTGGTGATGCAGCAGGCCGGCGTGACGCCGGACATCTGCCCGGCGGTGGCGGCCTCGCTGGAAAAGGCGGAGGCCACCGGCAAACCGGCGGGCGCCATGGTGCTGCCGGACGGCAGCGTGGTGACGGGGCGGACCTCCCCCCTGCTGGGCGCGTCGGCGGCGCTGCTGCTGAACGCGCTGAAGAAGATGGCGGGCATCGACCACAAGCTGGACCTGATCCCCCCATCGGTGATCGAACCCATCAGCGCCATGAAGACCGGCTGCCTGGGCCACCGAAATCCCCGGCTGCACTCGGACGAGGTGCTGATCGCGCTGGCGATCTCCGGTCTGACGAACCCCCTGGCGGCCATGGTGCAGGCGCAGCTGAAGAACCTGCGGGGCTGCGAGGCCCACTTCTCGGTCATCATCTCCGAGGAGGACGCCAAGCTGTATAAGTGGCTGGGCATCAACGTCAGCTGCGAGGCGAAATATGAGGTCAAGAGCCTGTATCACAAGTAAATAAGCGTCTGTGCCCGCGCCGTGCGCGGGCACAGCTTTCTGAAAGGAGCACATATGCAGAGCATCACACAGATATTGGCATCGGAGCTGGGCCAGCCGGTCCAGTACGTAGAAAACGTTATCGCCCTGCTGGACGAGGGCAGCACCATTCCGTTTATCGCCCGCTACCGCAAGGAGCAGCACGGCTCCATGGACGACACCACCCTGCGGAAGCTGGAGGACCGGCTGCAATACCTGCGGAACCTGGACAAGCGGCGGCAGGAGGTCAAGTCCGCCATCGAGGGACAGGGCAAGCTGACCGATGCGCTGGCGGCGGCCATCGACAGCGCCGCCACGCTGGCGGAGGTGGAGGACCTGTACCGCCCCTACAAGCAGAAGCGGCGGACCCGGGCCACGGTGGCCCGGGAGAAGGGGCTGGAGCCCCTGGCGCAGCTGCTGCTGGCGCAGGAGAAGGACTGTCCCGCGCCGGAGGCGGCCGCACAGGCGTACATCGATCCGGAGAAGGGCGTGGAGACCGCGGCCGACGCATTACAGGGCGCCAACGACATCATCGCGGAGATCATCAGCGACGACGCGGACATCCGCAAGGCACTGCGGGGCCTGCTGATGCGGCAGGGACAGTTGAGGAGCCTTGCCGCCACGGAGGAGGACAGCGTGTACCGACTGTACTACGACTTTGAACAGGCCATTCCCAAGCTGGCGGGGCACCAGATCCTGGCCATCAACCGGGGCGAAAAAGAGGGGCTGCTCTCCGTCACGGTATTGCTGGACCGGGAGGCCGCGCTGCCGGCACTGCGGCGGGCGGTGGTAAAGCCCGGCTCGGCGGCCATGGAATTCATCAAGGCCGCCTGCGAGGACGCCTATGACCGGCTGATCTATCCGTCGCTGGAGCGCGAGGCGCGGTCCGCCCTGACGGACAGCGCCAACGAGGGCGCTATCGGACAGTTCGCGCTGAACCTGAAGCCGCTGCTGCTCCAGCCGCCGGTAAAGGGCCACGTGACCATGGGGCTGGACCCCGGCTATGCCCACGGGTGCAAGGTGGCGGTCATCGACGGCACCGGCAAGGTGCTGGACACCACGGTGGTCTACCCCACCTACGGCGAGCGCCAGAAGCGGGAGGCCATCGCCAAGCTGACGGCCCTGTGCAAAAAACACGGCGTGGCGCACATCGCCATCGGCAACGGCACCGCCAGCCGGGAGACAGAGCAGATGACGGTGGAGATGCTGCGGGGCCTTCCGGGCGTCAGCTATATGATCGTCAACGAGGCGGGCGCGTCGGTGTACTCCGCCGGCAAGCTGGCGGCGGAGGAGTTTCCGGACTACGACGTGAACCTGCGCTCGGCCATCTCCATCGCCCGGCGGTTGCAGGACCCGCTGGCGGAGCTGGTGAAGATCGACCCCAAGGCCATCGGCGTGGGGCAGTACCAGCACGATATGCCGCAAAAGCGGCTGGACGAGGCACTATGCGGCGTGGTGGAGGACTGCGTCAACGCCGTGGGTGTTGACCTGAACACCGCCAGCGCCAGCCTGCTGGGCTATGTATCCGGGCTGAACGGCACCACGGCGAAGAACATCGTGGCGTACCGGGAGGCCAACGGCGCCTTCCCGGACCGGAAGCGCCTTTTGAAGGTTCCGAAGCTGGGGCCCAAGGCCTATGAGCAGTGCGCGGGCTTTTTGCGGGTGCCGGAGAGCAAAAACGTGCTGGACAACACCGGCGTACACCCGGAGAGCTATGGGGCGGCGGAGAAGCTGCTGGCCCTGTGCGGCTGCGGCGACGAAGACGTGCTCCGGGGCGCGGTGGACGGATTGATGCGGAAGGTGCAGGCCATGGGCGAGGCAAAGGTAGCCGAAGAGATCGGCGTGGGCGTGCCCACACTGCGGGACGTGGTGAAGGAGCTGATGAAGCCCGGACGTGACCTGCGGAGCGACCTGCCGGCGCCCATCCTCCGCACCGATGTGCTGGACATGAAGGACCTGAAACCCGGCATGGTGCTCACCGGCACGGTGCGGAACGTGATCGACTTCGGCGTATTCGTGGACATCGGCGTGCATCAGGATGGGCTGGTACACATCTCGCAGGTGTGCAGCAGGTTCATCAAGCACCCCTCCGAGGTCGTGGCCGTGGGCGACATCGTGAAGGTGCTGGTGCTGGACGTGGATGAGAAAAAGCACCGCATCAGCCTGTCCATGAAGCAGGTGAAGGAATAAAAAAGAAACCGCCCTGGAGGGCGGTTTCTTTTTTATTTGTCTTTTACTCGATGACGGGAAGCTTTTTGACCACGGCGGCGCAGCGGGGGCACAGGTCGGGGTGCTCGCTGTCGCTGCCCACGGTGGGCAGGACCTTCCAGCAGCGGGCGCACTTGGCACCGCTGGCAGGGCGAACGGCCACCTTCTGCTCCGCGTCCACGTCCACGCGGACCTGGGAGACGATGAACAGATCAGCCACCTGGGCGGCATCCATGGATGCCAGGAAGCCATCCTCCGGCGTAACGGCCAGGTCCACCTCAGCCTCCAGGCTCTTGCCGATGGTCTTGTCGGCACGGGCGGTCTCCAGCGCGCCGTTGACGGCGGTGCGGAGGGCGGCAATACGGGTCCAGCGGGCCATCTCGTCCTCGGAGAGGGCGTAGCCGTTGTAGGGCAGCACCATCTCGTTGAACAGGACGTTGCGCGCGTCATCGCAGGAGCGATGGGGCATGGCCAGCCAGATCTCATCGCAGGTAAAGGCCAGAATGGGGGCAAACAGACGGGTCATAGCGTCCAGGATCAGGAACAGGGCGGTCTGGGCGCTGCGGCGGGAGAGACTCTCGGCCTCGTCGCAGTACAGGCGGTCCTTGAGAATATCGAAGTAGAAGGAGCTCAGGTCCACCACGCAGAAGTCGTTGATCATGTGGGACACCACATGGAACTCGTAGTTGTCATAAGCGGCATAAGCCTTGGTCAGCAGGTCGTTCAGGCGGGTGATGGCCCACTTGTCCAGGGGCAGCATCTCTCCCGGCTCCACCAGATGATCGGCGTCGAAGCCGGTCAGGTTATCCAGGCAGAACTTGGCGGTGTTGCGGAACTTCAGGTAGTTCTGGCTCAGCTGCTTGAAGATCTCGTCGGAGCAGCGGACATCCACGTGGTAGTCGGAGCTGCCGGCCCACAGACGCAGCAGATCGGCGCCGTACTTGTTGAAGATCTCGGCGGGGTCCATGCCGTTGCCCAGAGACTTGTGCATGGCCTTGCCCTCGCCGTCCACGGTCCAGCCGTGGGTGACGCACTCCTTGAACGGTGCGCCGCGGCCCAAAGCGCCCACGGCCACCAGCAGGGAGGACTGGAACCAGCCGCGATACTGATCCAGGCCCTCGATGTACATGGTGGCAGGCCAGAAGCCCTGATCGCGCTCCATGGCGGCAAAGTGGGTGGAGCCGGAGTCGAACCAGCCGTCCAGCGTGTCCGTCTCCTTATCAAATCCGGCGGCCTTGCCGCAGTGGGGGCAGGTGAAGCCCTTGGGCAGGATGTCGGCGGCGTCTCTGTCGAACCAGGCGTTGGAGCCCTCCTTCTCGAACAGCCCGGCCACGGCCTCGATGCTCTCGGGGGTGCAGACGGGCTTGCCGCAGTCCTTGCAGTAGAACACGGGAATCGGCAGGCCCCAGCGGCGCTGGCGGCTGATGCACCAGTCGGTGCGCTCCAGGATCATGGAGCGCATACGGTCCTTGCCCCAGGCGGGCACCCAGCGCACGTCCTCGCAGGCGGCGATGGCCTCGTCCTTGAAGCTGTCCACGGAGCAGAACCACTGGGGGGTGGCACGGAAGATGATGGGCTGCTTGCAGCGCCAGCAGTGGGGGTAGCTGTGGACGATGTCCTCGCTGGCGAACAGAGTGCCGTTGTCCTTCATATCCTGCAGGATGACGGGGTTGGACGCATCGGTGGTCATGCCCTCATACTTGCCGGCGTAGGCGGTGTGCTTGCCCTGATCGTCCACGGGCACTACCATGTCCATGCCGTAGCGCTTGCAGGTCACATAGTCGTCGGCACCGAAGCCGGGTGCGGTGTGGACGCAGCCGGTACCGGAGTCCATGGTCACGTAGTCCGCCAGCACCAGACGGGAGGTCTTGGGCAGGAAGGGATGGTCGGCCAGCATATTCTCGAAGAAGGAGCCGGGGTGCGTCTCCACGATCTCATAGCTGTCAAAGCCGCCGATCTTCATGACCTTCTCGACCAGTGCCTCGGCCATGATGTACATCTCGCCGTTGGGCGCCTTGACCACGGCGTAGCTCTCGTCGGGGTGCAGGGCGATGGCCAGGTTGCCGGGCAGGGTCCAGACGGTGGTGGTCCAGATCACGAAGTACAGCTTGCTGTGGTCCAGATGGCCCAGCTTGCCCTGATCGTCATGCATGGGGAACTTTACATAGACGGTGGTGCAGGGATCATCCTTATACTCGATCTCCGCCTCGGCCAGGGCCGTCTCGTCGTGGGGGCACCAATACACGGGCTTCAGGCCCTTGTAGATGTGACCGTTCTGGTACATTCTGCCGAACACACGGACCTCCTGGGCCTCGAAGCCGGGATCCATGGTCTTGTAGGGGTGCTCCCAGTCGCCCACCACGCCCATGCGCTTGAAGCCGTCGCGCTGGACATCGATGTAGTGGTCGGCAAACTCATGGCAGGCACTGCGGAACTCAGAGACGCTCATGGCCTTGTGGTTCAGCTTGTTCTGCTTGATGATGGCGGACTCGATGGGCATACCGTGGTTGTCCCAGCCGGGGATATAGGGGGTATAGTAGCCGCGCATCGCGTACATGCGGGTGATAAAGTCCTTCAGGGACTTGTTCAGGGCGTGGCCCATGTGCAGCGCGCCGTTGGAGAACGGAGGGCCGTCGTGGAGGGAGAATAGAGGCTTGCCCTCGTTCTTCTTCAGCAGCTCATTGTAAAGGTCCAGCTCTTCCCAGTGCTTCAGCATCTCCGGCTCGCGGGCGGGCAGGCCGGCGCGCATGGGAAAGCCGCTTTTGGGCATATTCAGTGTCTTCTTGTACTCCATGTTGCTTCTCCTTTATCTGAATAGTTTTGAAAACAAAATAAAAAGCGCCTTTGTCTCGTTCAAGAGACAAAGGCGCGGAAAAACGTCCTCTGCGGTACCACTCTCGTTGCCGCCGGGGCGGCCACTCATCCCCCACGGAATGGGGCGGGGAGAAGGTAACGGCTCCCTTGCCGTCCGCGCTTACTCGGCGAGCTTTCAGGCGGATGCTCCGGGGTGATGTTCGGTGTCCCTGTCCCGTCCGCCTTGCACCAAACGGCGGCTCTCTTCGCGTGGACATGAGGCACGGCCTGTCCCCTTCATCGCAACTTTCAATATTGCTGACAATGTAGCACGGTTTTGAAAAAATGTCAAGAGGAAAGCGGAAAAAGGCGGCACACAGCCGCCTTTTTCAGTTAAATTATCCGATAATCCCGCTGGGCCAGGGCCTGCTCCCGGCGTATTTTCTGGGTAGCCAGCGCCTCCTCCAGGGCCACGATGATGCTGTTGGACACCAGAAAGCCCCGGGGCGTCAGGCGCCAGCCGTTCTCCGTTCGGGCGGCCAGTCCCGTGCGCTCATACTGCACGAACAGATCCTCCATGGGCTGGAACCGCTGGCGGTAGGTCGTCTCGAAATACCGGCGGTCGATGCCCTCCGCCGTGCGGAGAGACAGCATGACGTACTCATAATCCCGGGTCAGCGTGGCGTCGGACTCGGACTCCGACAGGATCAGGCGACCGCTTATGTAGCTGTCCAGGTCCCGGACGTAGGCGTAGCGCACGCCGCCGAAGTCGGAGTGGGCGCCGGGGCCGAAGCCGGCGTACTCCTCCATGTGCCAGTATTTCAAATTGTGGCGGGAGGCAAAGCCCGGCTTGGCAAAGTTGGATATCTCGTACTGTTCATAGCCGTTCTGCGCCAAAACGGTGACGGCGTAGAGATACATATCCGCCTGGGCATCGTCGTCCGGGAAGCACTCGCTGTCCCGGCGGTCATACAGGGGCGTACCGGGTTCCAGCTTCAGACCGTAGCAGGAGATATGCTCCGGGGCCAGGGCGATGACGGCGGCGAGGGTGTCCTCCCACTGCTGCATGGTCTGGCCCGGCAGGCCATAGATCAGGTCCATACTGAGGTTTTTGAACCCGGCCTTCCGCACGGCGGCCACGGCCTCCTGCACCTGGGCAAAGGTATGGATGCGGCCGATGGCGCGAAGCAGGCCGTCATCCGCCGACTGAACGCCCAGAGATATCCTGTTGAAGCCCGCCCGACGCAGCACACGCAGGGCCTTGACGTCACAGGCGGAGTCCGGGTTGGCCTCCAACGTGATCTCGGCGTCGCGGGCCACAGGACAGCGCTTGCGGAGGGTCCGCAGCAGCTTTGTCAGGCGGTCCGGTCCCAGATAGCTGGGGGTACCGCCGCCGAAGTACACCGTGTCCACCCGATGGGCAGCAGTGCGGGGCGCGACCTCCTCGATATGGCGCAGCAGGGCGGCGGTATAGGCGTCCATCTTCTCCTCGCTGCGGGGCAGAGAGTAAAAGTCGCAGTAGGCGCATTTCTGGCGGCAGAAGGGGATGTGGATATAGAGCCCCAGAGGGGCTTTTTCTTTCTGCATATCAGCGTACCTGAGGCGGCAGTATGGTCACAGCGCCGTAGAAGCAGTTGACCTTGCAGCTGCGGCAGCCGATGCAGTCGTCCTGACGGACCTCATAATAGCCGTCCGGCCGCAGGTCGATGCACTTCATGGGGCAGAACATGGCGCACCAGCCGCAGCCGGTGCAGCTCACCGGGTCGATCACGGCCAGTTGGACCGCCTTGCGCCCGAAGGGATGGGCAGGGTCGTACATAACTGACGCCCTCCTTTCCTGAGATCACCGTATCATTATAGCCGCTTTCATGGGTTTTGACAAGTATAGCAGCGGTGAAAGCGACACATATTACCGGGGAAAGGATGTGATGGCGTGACACCTAAGGAATATGACGCGCTGGTACGGCAGCTGTCGCCCAGCTCACCCATCGGCAAGGACACGGCGCTGGCCTTTGTCGTCGGCGGCGGGATCTGCGCCGTGGGACAGCTGATCGCCAACGGCTGGCAGGCGCTGGGGCTGACGCAGCAGGAGGCGGCCTCCGCCACCTCGGTAACGCTGGTGTTCCTGTCGGTGCTGCTGACGGCGCTGGGGCTGTACCACCGGCTGGCGCGGTACGCCGGGGCAGGCACGCTGGTGCCCATCACCGGCTTCGCCAACGCCGTAGCCTCGCCGGCCATCGACTTCCGGGCGGAGGATTGACCTATAATAGACATACAGTCGGTTCTATGGAGTGAGTATGCTGATTTAGTCCAAAATCAAAGCTTCCTCCCGACTTATCATTTGCACGCATTCACCTTAAATGGTGGGTGCGTGCTTTTTTGTTTTCAATGCATTTTCATAATACCTCATCAGCCTATTTTAGTCGATGGGGAAATTTTTCTTTTTTGAAGGGTGGTCAAAAGGGGTGCCATTTCTACATTCATTACGAGAGGTGCATTCGAGGTGTTTTATGACTTGCCGACCGCAGACTCTCAACCTGTTACCACAGCACTGTACCTTGCTACGAAAATAAGTCGTAGCGTGAACCTTGACAAAGCGTTTTTCAACGCCTCATAGATGAAAGATTCACAGCACAAATAGCGGCAGGCCTTGCCTGTCGCTGGCGGAGCAATATGGGAGTAAGCATCAGTCGGGTGCTACCACTACGTAGCCCAGCTTCTGCAATTCATTCACCAAGCGGTTTGCACGTTTCCGTTCGCATCGCAGTCTGCGCTGTTCAAAGCATTCCTCATTATAGGGAGTTCCGGTTTTCAGCATGGTGTAGATGATGGAAAGGATCTTCCGGGCCAACGCAATCGTTGCCCGCTTCGCTCCCTTCCGCTGTTTCACTTTCCAGTACCAGCCGGAAAGATACAGTTTGCGGTGAGATGCCATGATCCACGCGACCTCGCACAGCATGCTCTTCAGATAAGGATTGCCTTTATTGATATGGACGCTCTTTCGTTTACCAGCACTCTCGTTGTTGCCTGGACTCAGTCCCGCCCAGGAGCAAATGTGTTGGGAATCCGGGAATGAACTCATATCAGTACCGATTTCCGCAATGATAGCAGCTGCTGCAGTGACATCAATTCCGGGAATGGAGCAAAGGAGATTCAGTGTATCAGTATGTTTCAGAACTTCCTCGGTGATTTCGTCCTCAACAGTATGCTTATGTGCTTCCAAATCTTCCAGATGCCGAAACACCATATTCAGGAATCTGCACTGATGCTCGGAAAGTGATCCATTCAGTGCAACGAGTATCTCGTCAATTCGGTTTCTGGTTTTGGTCTTCAGACACTTATCCAACGCTTCTCGGTCAATGCTGCCGTGCTCAATAAGATGCCGAATGATGTTTCTTCCGGAAGCACCAAAGGTATCCGAAAGGAATGCAGTGAAGCGGAATCCGGAACTTTGCAGGAATTTATCGATCCGGTTCTTTTGTGCCGTAATGTCATGGACAACGCTCTTGCGATACCGGGTCAGATGCCGCAGCTCTCGGAATGCTTTATCCGGGATAAAGCTGCCTTTGAGCAATCCCGCCCTAAGCAATGTGGCGATCCACTGGGCATCCTTCATGTCAGTCTTACGTCCAGGCACATTCTTCATGTGTCGGGCATTTACAACAAGAATGCTGATCTCGCCGTCAAAACAGGATTCCAGCATCTCGTAAATAGGCTGCCAGTAGATTCCGGTGCTTTCCATGGCAATGTTCCGACATTCGGATTCGATGACCCAGTCCCGTAGTTTCTGCATTTCTGGGATGAGCGTACTGAAGGTGCGTGTTTCTGCCTCCGGCTCGGCATCCACAGCACCTTTGACCAGACAGGCAACGATGATATCCCGATGAACGTCCAGTCCCATGGCACAGGTCAAAATGTCTTGCATGAGATCCCCTCCTGTCGTATTGCAGGCTTGGGAATTGCCCGGGTTGGTATCCGAATCTTGCTACTCGTGCTCTCCACTTCCGTGGTGCAACATACTGCTGTTCTCTTGGGCAATTCGTCCACGTTGAACAAACGGGGTGGCATTTCCGCCAAGGTACAACCGGACTTCGCCTGCTATATCCAGTATAGCAGACACCACGATCCGACGCACTTGCTTTATTTTCATTCACAGCTGTGAAAATCTTTCATGAGTCGTTGAAAACCGAATACGATTCCAAGACATCACCGTGTTCGAGCCACTATGAGCAAGTGAAAGGGGCCTGGTCAAGCTCCATTGCGACGACAGCACGGGAAAACAATGGTACACTCGTCCGGCTAGGTCTCAAACCGAGGGACGACGCACCCACAAGCATGGGCCGAGGCTGAAATGCCTGTGTCCCCCTGACCAGGGGACTTGGAATCGACTCTATTTACAACTCTGTCAGGAAGGAGGTGTATGAGATGAGCTGCACACAAAAACAACAGTTGGTGTGCTTTCCGAAGGTAAGAGTTTATAAGCCGTGGTTCCGACACTTCAATGATCACAAGGATTTCCGGAACGAAGGAACTGTCCATCTATTCAGTCTCATGGCGCTCTTCAGCTACGCTAATTTTCGATCCAATGAACGCGTGATCAATGGCGACCGATATATGGAGGCACCGGGTCAGTGGATCTGCAAGCTCGGGGCATTGCCCAGAATCCTTCGAGTCCACTCCAAGACTCAGGCGCTTGAGCTGATGGAGTACTTCCAGAATCATGGATTCCTTACCTTTGAGATCTTGGATGAGGAAAAGGAAATACTCCGCTTTACGATTTCCGATTGGAAAGAACACTGCACACACCTACAGTATAACTATTACAGCTATAAAGGATCGGGATTCTTTTTCTTCCCGCTGCCTGTCGGCAGACTGCTTCTGAAGACTGCACGAAAGGAAGTCGGAATTGTATTCAGTGAATTGGACGCCATCATGGATATGTGGCTCCACACAATCCTGAAGGACCCCAAAGTGCGAGGATCGGAGTATATGCCGGTTGTCTATTACTCCAATATGCGAGGTATGCCGCTGCTCTCATATACTTACCTTGCTCGTCGTTGGGGCTGGTCAAAGTCCCGAGTCGGACGCTTCATGTTGAAGGCCGGCGAATATGGAATTATCAGCCGTGTGAGTTTTTCCAGCTCACGCGGCTCTGTCATTTCAATGTGCCGCTATCGTGAGATGATCTACGGTGAAGGCTGTGAGGAACTCGAACTAAGCAGGATTGGCGAGATCATTGGTATTGCTAAGGCGATTGATGTGGTGGAAGCAGACGACAGCAAACTCGATATCAGCGTCGAGTCTCGCGTCCCGCCAGAGAAAACAATAGGTAAAGCCAGAAAGTCCTTGAAAATACAGGTGTTTCTGGTGGTTCGCTCCTCTTTTTTTGCTCGGCAGATTCCATTAGTCTTCTACAGTTCTTTAGACTGGGAGATGTCTGAACAGGAGAAGAGTAGTCGTGACCCGCCCAAAGAATCCACACTCGGAAAGGAGATGAAATCATGACCTCTGACAGCACACCCGTCTTTGCGCTTGAGAAGGAAGCGTTGAAGACTGAGATTGAGACTGGCCTTCAGGTTGGCGTAGATCATCTGGAGGACAAGCCGATGAAACGCAAGCCGGTGGAAAAGTATCACAACACCAGGTACTTGCTCAAGCAATACCGCAAGGTGGCCTATGCGATCCAGATCTCGGAGTCTGACATGAATGTCAGGATGGAGATGGAACATGGCACCCGGCTTTCCACACTGGAGGTCAATGCAGAGCTTGCGGGGGTTGATTTATCCGGCTCAAAACTTGAAGGATATGCACGCACAGTCATCCGGAGCAAGAATATGCTCCAGATCATCAAAAACGCGCTGAACACGGTAAGGCTGGATCCGGATCATGGGGAGTTGATGTACCAGATCCTCTATCTCACCTACTTCTCGGAGAGGAAGCTGGCCAACCGTGAAGCAATCCTTGCAGAACTCGAGCGAATAGGTTTCCAAATGTCGATGGTGACTTATCACAGTTACCTCAATATGGCGATCAAAGCCATCGACCGCATTTTATGGGGTTATACGGCTCGTGATTGTATGGAAATCATCAAGCAATTTCTGCCCTGAACTAAAATTGAACTATTTCCGAACTGTATTTGAAGTCCTGCTTAATTGCATCTGTATTCCATAAATGCTAAGATGATAGCGTCGAAAAGTTTCATCGATGGACGGCCCTCTGCTCTGCCGGGGGCATTTTTCATGCATAAGCCAGGAGTTTGGGTCGCACTGCCCAAGCCCCTGGCTTTTCTTTTCGGCTCTAGTTGAAAGGAGGACTTCCCAGTATGAATCAGAACAAACCTGCCGTCGTCAAGAAGCTGCAGGAGCGATTCAGAAATGTAAGCGTTGGTCGTGGACTGTATATAGCATTTGTGATGCCTACGATGCTGAGCATGTTTTCCACTCGTGCTTTCGCCGCGGATACCATTTGGACGAAGGCGAGTGCGATCATGCAGGATGTGTATACGCAAATCCTCAGCATCAGCACCATTGCCGCAGTTGTTACGGCTGCCGTTGCGCTTCTTCTGATGAACTTCTCCAGATCCGGACGGACGGTTGACGAGTCCCGTGCTTGGTTGAAGCGGATCATCATTACTTGGGCTATCCTGAATAGCCTTGGCTTTATCATGGCCTATGTGACGCCTTTCTTCGCCGGTGGCACTTGGACGCCTTAAAGGAGAAACAAGACATGAAAAAAAGCATCATCTGCTTGGTATCCGGTATCGTCGCTGGTATCGCCATGTGTTTGACAGCGGCTTACTTCCTGCCTGAGAGCAGCTTCGACGACGAGTTGGGCTGCTTCTGATCTGACGCAGGAGGTGTTACATGGGTATCTTAGACAGCATTGTTGAGTGGATTGCCACGCAGATCATGAACCTGCTGGACCTGGTCACAGGATCCGTTCTTGGAGCGCTGGGTTGTGACATGAGCACTTTCTTGCGTTACTTTCCAGCCGCTGAGACACTCTACGAAGTCTTTGTAGCGATTGCTGTTGGCTTTATCCTTTTGAACCTCGTGTGGCAGCTCTTCAAAAACTTCGGGCTTGGTGTGGGCCTTAGTGCGGAGGACCCTACCAAGCTCGCTATCAAGTCTATCCTCTTCATTTTTCTGGCACTGTTTGCCGATCAGATCATGGTGCTCGTCCTGGGAATCGCCGGCACACCATATGGCTGGGTTGTCGATACAGCACTACCTCCCATTGAGTTTTCCAACTTCGGTAGCGTGCTCACGGTGATAGTCGGATGCCTCGCCTCCGGATCCGTGAGCCTTATTGTTTTGATCCTTGTGATCATCATTGCCTGGAACTATATCAAGCTCCTGTTTGAGGCAGCGGAACGATATATCCTTGTCGGAGTTCTGATCTATACGGCGCCCATTGCGTTTGCGACAGGTGCGTCAGAAAGCACATCTAATGTATTCAGCGCGTGGTGCCGAATGCTTGGTGGTCAGCTTTTCCTTTTGATCATGAATGCATGGTGCCTGCGCCTGTTCACAAGCATGGTTGGCAACTTCCTTGCCAATCCGCTGTCCATATGAGGAGGTAGACATGAAACGAAAACGCATATTCACAATCCTTGTGCTCGTGCTGCTCACCTGTGCTCTGTCCACAACTGCTTTTGCCATCGATGAGAGTGAAGTGGAAAGTGCCATTGCAGCGTCCAGTCAAGAAGAAGTTGCCGGCAATATCTTCATCTGGTTCCTGTGTGCCATTGGGTTTCTCAAAGTAAGTCAGAAGATCGATAGCTTCATGGCTTCCCTGGGAGTCAATGTTGGCAGGACAGGAGGAAGCATGCTGGCAGAACTCATGGTAGCCGGCCGTGGTATCGCCACTGCTGCAGGTGCATTTGGAAGCACGGTTTCTAATCGTCACTCCTCGCACGGTACACACAATGGTGGTCAGGCAGCCGGCGCAGCATTTACCGGTGGCGGAAACGGCCTTGTCGGGGTCACCAAACGAGCTGTGGGTAATGCTGCAGCATCAAGTGCAACAGGCACCGGATCTGGTCTTAGCAGCATCATTGGTGGTGCTATGTTCGGCTCCAGCTTAGCAAGCGGGGGCAAGTTCGCAACTAGTGTGATCGGAGCTGTTGCAAAGGGAGATATATCCTCTGTCGGTTCGATCACCGGAGAACAGGCGTCGGAAGCATTGACCAGTTATCTTGGCTACTCAAGTGCTGCGGCGAGTGAGATACAAACGGATGATCCGGTCACAATTCCCACGGCGCCTACCCCAATGAACGGCGAAGATGTTGTCACCCTCGATGGAGGATCAGCAGCCGGTGTTATCCCACCCGAAACTCAACCGTGGGCGGCGCCCAGTGCCCCCAACCCGGTGGTTTCCTCTCCGGTGGGAGCAAAACCAGTTTCTGAAGGAAGCGCATTGACCGGCGTGATCACAACTGCTACGCACACAGCTTCGACCACCCCCACGGCCCCATCTCCCGGCACTGTCCGCGAGGGGGCTGGTGTTCCCAGTTCGCCTCCCACATTCCGCAATGTCGAAATTGGCGGAGGGCGCATCACAGGACACGAAGTTGCTCCTGATGGTCAGTCTGAACGGGAGTTCGCTATGTATAGCACTGAGCAGTATATGGCTCCTACCGGCCCCTACGATACCGTAGAGACGATAGATGGCTCTTCCTGGTACAGGCAATATGCACAGCCGACTGTCGAGAAGACTCCCTATAAGGATGGCGACGATAAGATTCGGTATGAGGAGCGCATTGTTCCTCAAATGCCGCCCGTGCCCAAGAGAAAGGACAAAGTCTAATGAGTGAAGAGAACAGACAGCAACAGTCATCTGCTGAATCCACAGTAGCTGGCGCTGCGAAAACCGGTAAAGCCATTGCCAGCATCGCAAAGGGTGCCGCAACTGGTGGCGCTCATGGGGCGGCCGTTGAGGCTGCAAAATCCTCAAAGAAGTGGACCATTCCCATCGTAGCCGTCATCTTGCTTTCGGTTTTGATTATTGCCATGCTGCCCTCGGTGATATTCGGATCCCTGCTTGGCGATGGCACTGATACTCCTAACGGGATTTCCGATGATACGGTGCTGGTGCAGAACTTGGCGGATATCAACAGTGGTATCAGCATGATCCTCTCTGCGGGACTCGATGATGTGCTGGCACGGATCGACAGTGATTTCACTGCTTCCGGCTGTGACGGTAAGGAAGTCAATAATCCGTTCGGTTCCGATGTGGTGTTTAACGCCAATGCAATCGTTTCCCTGTACTGTGCCTATAAGGACACTGACGCGACCTCCATTTCCAAGGATGATATGGAGAGCCTGCTTGCAGCAAACAAGGACAAACTCTATTCGTTCACCTATACAGACGAGGTGAGAGAAGTCCCCTCTGAGCCTGAAGCAGAAAGCACGGAAACGGTTGCGCCTGACACCACAACCGAGGAACCTCCCGAGCCGACTTATGAGACCATCCGAGTCTACACCATCTCATACAATGGCGAGGCTTATTTTGCAGATCAGGTATTCTACCTGTCTGACGACCAGAAGCTGCTGGCAAGCCAGTATGCGCAAAACCTCACCGTTCTGTTGGGCGATGGTGTTTACCAGGGCCTGAGTGAAACCGAATTCTCTGCCATGGGACTTTCCTATGACGGAGTCATTTTCTCAGATGGTGAGACGCAGGTGGTCTACTACAACCAGTTGGACGAACGCTGGAAGTACGAACTGTACGGCACAGACACCATTGGCGGTTACGCCTGTGGGCCTACCGCTATGTCCATCGTCGTATCCAGCCTGACATCCGAAACTGTCGATCCTCCTCACATGGCACAATGGGCCTATGAGAACGGCTATTGGTGTAGTGGAAACGGCTCGTACCACTCTTTAATTCCCGGTGCTGCTGAGGCTTGGGGATTGAGTGTAGAGGGCTGTACGGCAACAGAGCCCCAGCGCATCGTTGATGCCCTAGCTGATGGAAAGCTCGTGGTCGCCATCATGACAAAGGGACACTTCACTTCCAGCGGCCACTTCATTGTGCTGCGCGGTTGCACAGCTGACGGAAAGATACTCGTCGCAGATCCTTCCAGTTATAAGCGCTCCGAGAAGAGTTGGGATATGTCCATTATCCTCAACGAAGCTAGTAAGCGCGCTGGATCCGGTGGGCCGTTTTGGATCATCGGAAACTGACAATAGAATAGAGGCAGAACATGAGCAAACCGAATGAAGATCGGGATGTCTACTATATCCCACCAAACTTTCTCACAAGTGGGCGCTTATTTGGCGGCATGATTCGGGCACGCAATGCGATTGAAGCTTGCGTGCTCGTCTTATTAACAGGTGTCCCCATTATCAAGTTGCCCTTTTCCCTTACTACACGGATCATCATTTTGTGCCTGGTGTCTCTGCCACTTGGAATCTTTGGTGTGATTGGATTTGAAGGTGATTCGCTTTCTGAGTTCGCTGTTAACTGGGTGCGTTGGCTCATCCATCGCAGGACACTATACCGATCAGACACTCCGGTTCCAGAGGCACCTGAAAAACCAATGAAGGCTGTGTCGGGAATGTCGGCACCTAAGCCGCCCGAGCAGTTAGGGATCAAGATCAAGGAGAACCCCAAGAAGCGGAAAAAGCGCAACCCTGTGAAGAAACCCCATAAAGCAAGCAAGCACAAATCATCAGTTGCAAAGAAAAAGCAGCCCCTCCACGCAGAGGACTTCATCCCGGTCAGAGATATCCGAAACGGCATTATCGAGACTACAGATGGTCGCTATCTCCGTGTGATTGAGGTGGAGCCGATCAACTTCTTGCTCCGTAACATTTCCGAGCAGAAGAACATCGTCGCCAGCTTCGCAAGTTGGATGAAGATTTCTCCTGTAAAGGTCCAAATCAAAGTGCTGACAAAAAAGGCCGATATCGGCAAGCACCTCAATACCATTGAGCGTGAAATGGAGGCAGAGGATAATCCCAAGTGCCGGGATCTCCAACTGGACTACTACCATCTAATCCAGACGATCGGTTCCCGTGAGGCCATCACACGACGCTTCCTCGTCATCTTTGAGTATGAGGCAGTCACCAATCGTAAGCCGGAATACGCAGAGATTGTTTCTGCACTGGAGACCGCTGTTCAAACAGCACGTCAGTACTTTCTGCACTGTGACAATGCCGTTGTCGCTCATGAGGATGAGAACATCTTCCTTATGGAAGTCCTCTACACCATTTTCAATCGTGCCACCTGCGAAGTAAAGCCCGTTGAGAAGCGGGTCCGTGAACTGCAGGCAGCGCGGAAGGACACCGACATTTCGGTTCCTGTACCACTCAAAAGTGTGCTGGCACCTGAGTCCATTGACCTGACCCGTGGGTCCTATGTCGTCATGGATGGTGTCTATCATGCATATCTGATCGTACCCTCTGACGGGTATAACCCCCGAGTGGTCGCCGGTTGGACGAGCATTCTCGTCAATGCGGGCGAAGGCATCGATGTGGACTTTTTCTTTTCCCGCGAACCAAAAGAGCGTATCCAGGCTAAGCTGGGTCAGCAGATCCGAATTAACCGCAGCCGACTCAAGGATACATCGGACACGAATACGGACTTCGATGATTTCGAAAGCGCCATTCGATCCGGATACTTCCTGAAGGAAGGTCTTGCGAACTACGAGGACTTCTACTACTGCAACACCCTGGTCACGGTTACTGCAGATACTCTGGAAAACCTGGAGTGGCGCATCTCTGAAGTGCGTCGCCTTATGATCTCACAGGATATGGACATTCGTATCTGCCGCTTCAGGCAGGAACAGGCGCTTCTCTCGATCCTTCCGTTCTGTAAGCTGGATAAGAAGTTGTTCGAGGCCAGCAAGCGCAATATGCTGACATCCTCTGCGGCCAGTTGCTATCCCTTCACCTCGTTTGAGATGAGTGACGAGAATGGCATCTTGCTCGGTGTTAATCAGCATAACAACAGCCTGGTCATCGTGGATATCTTCAATAGCCGGGTTTACAAAAACGCCAATATGGTACTTCTTGGAACAAGCGGCGCAGGTAAGACCTTCACGCTCCAGCTGATCGCTTTGCGCATGAGGCGTAAAAGCACGCAGGTATTCATTATCGCTCCTCTGAAGGGACATGAGTTCCTGCGCGCATGCAACAATATAGGAGGTGAGTTTATCTCCATAAGCCCTGCCTCCAAGCAGTGCATCAATGTCTGTGAGATCCGTAAGCAAGACTTGAGCGCCAATCAGCTGATAGATGGCGTTGTCAATGAGAACTCCATTCTGGCAAAAAAGATCCAACAGCTGCACATCTTCTTCTCTCTGTTGATCCCCGATATCAACCATGAAGAGCGTCAGCTTCTGGATGAGGCTCTGATTCGAACCTATGCAAAAAAAGGAATCACTCACAACAACGAGTCGCTGATCGACCCAGACCACCCGGATCGGTATCGCGAGATGCCCCTGCTGGGAGATGTCTATGAGATCCTTATGGAGTCTCCGGAAACGAAGCGCATGGGCAACATTCTCAATCGTCTTGTCAACGGCTCTGCGAAGACCTTCAACCAACACACCAATGTCCAACTCGATAACCTCTATACCGTACTGGACATCTCTGAACTTACAGGCGAGCTGCTCCCTGTGGGCATGTTCGTTGCTCTGGACTATGTTTGGGATAAGGCAAAGGAGGATCGCACCAAGGAGAAAGCCATCTTCATTGATGAGGCGTGGGAGCTGATCGGAGACGACGATACCAGTAACCCGAATAACGCAAAGGCGCTGGCCGGAGAATGGGTCCAAGAAATCTTCAAAATCATCCGTGGCTATGGCGGCGCAGCTGTTGCAGCTACGCAGGATATCGGCGACCTTGACAGGAGCCGATTTGGCAAAGGCATCCTGAATGTTGCCAAGACGAAGATCATTTTGAATCTGGAGGAGGATGAAGCCCGAAGAGTGCAGAGCATCCTCCACCTGTCGGATGCTGAGATCATGTCGATTACCCGTTTTGAGCGCGGCCAGGGCCTAATCTCAACAAACTCCAACCACATCACTGTTTCCTTCAAAGCTTCCCCTCTGGAGAAGCAGTTGATCACTACAGACCGCATGGAGCTCAATCAAATCCTCCAGGAAAAGATGGCTCAAAATGCGCATAATGCTGACTTATGAAAACACACCACGAATGTCGTTTACATTAGCTCTACACTATGCGTAACAGCAAAGATCTTTTACACTATGCGGTTTCCTAAGTCTACACAAAGGAGAGCAAAATGAAGTTTGCATATGCTGCCCGAGATCGAGAAGTGGCCTTTATCATTCGGCTGCTGACCATCTTCGGGGTCGTTGAACAGCGACAAATGCGGTTGCTCTTCAATCATTTGAGCAATCGTTCCTATGGCCAGATCCTCGCACGACTCCGGCGAGAGGGTCTGGCCTACTTTTCGCCGGACGGCCAATTCCTTGCCACAAGTAGGTACTCGCTGGACCACGGAAAGACCCTTGAATCTGTCATGGTATTCTGGGCATTCATCAAAATGCGAGACAATGTGCTGGACTTCTGCGCAAGCGACCCTCCGGCTATTTTATCGTTCTCTTCTGCGGCCAAGGATTATGACCTGATCCCTGGCAGTAAGCAGAATATCCCTGCAATCAACGCAGCTCGCACCGTGGTTGCGGAAGCGACAGTCCGCCTGATCGTTGTTGATGATCTGAGCACTCTGGATGAGGTAGAGCCCAGACTGGTCAACGATTATGGCATCTTAGTCGGCCCGAATGGTGTTGAGCAAATCTATAAGATGTGAGGTTACACGATGGAAAACCCCAAATATATCCTTGTTATGCGCCAGGTCGCTTCAGATTATGACGGCATCAGCCATGAACTCTTCCAGATAGCCAATAATCTGGAGCGCATGGATCAGTTCAACCCCCAGCAGAAGCTGTTCAGCCTGGTTCGTAACGCTGAAGTTTCCACGGTCTCCCTGCGAAATCTCACGGCTCGAACGGTCCGTGATGATACCGCACACTTCTACGGTGAGGTGGCTGATCTGCTTGGAATTCGGATCGATGAGACCCATGACTGGCTCAAAATCACAGTGCCTGCAATCCTACCGAAGCGAAACCAGAGGGATAATCAGGCGTTTCTGACACGCCCTCTGCGCTATGCGCTCCTCGACTTCCTCAAGGAAAATCCGATGGAACGGTTCGGAAGCTGTGCTATCTGCATTGTCCATAACTACGATGAGGCACTCGGTAAGCGGCGCATTCGAGACTACGATAACATCGAAACCAAGAGATATCTGGATGTGATCGAGTCTATGCTACTGACCAACGACAGCGGGCTGTTGTGTACGGTGCTTCAGGCCACAAAGGTGTCTGATCGAGACTGCACAGAGTTCTATCTGATGCGACCCGAGACCCTCTCTACATGGGCTAAAAACCACATAAAATCAACTACCAATTCCTGCTTTGAATGAGAGGCAGAAATAGGTAGTGATTTTGAGCCTTCGGGCTGTCCTCACCCAGGGGCTGCAGAAATAGGTAGTGATTTGAGTGAGGTGTTCTGGCTGGGTGTTTTTTGCTTGGTCAGTTTCTGCGCAACTTCGGCAATGCATGCCGCAGCCTCGGGCAGCCTGTCGGCAGCCTTACTGTTTTCAAGATTGGAGTGCCTATGATTACTTGCAAGAACGATCGGTTGCTTGAACTGCTGTGGTTTGTTGGGTACTGTATTGAGT
>ENA-OYWC01000238-OYWC01000238.1-human-gut-metagenome-genome-assembly--contig:-NODE-238-length-24718-cov-5.798362_pt1 | contig 24718 bp, 14 predicted proteins | sample MGYA00244165_ERZ653387 | MGnify/ENA primary metagenome ERZ653387 (study PRJEB26926, sample SAMN06164974) | human gut metagenome | biome: ENVO:00009003; feature: ENVO:2100002; material: ENVO:00002003...
GCTATGCTCGATGCCATGTTTTAGAATCGAATTAGTATAAATCCAATTCAAAGGGGGCGGAAGCCCTCTTTTTTGATGCGCTGTTTTCCGCTGATTAGGCGTCTTGGCGGACGAGCAAATCCACCGTGCATGGTGTATCTTCCCATATAATATAGGAAGAAATTCACTCAATGGCGCGCGTCCCAGTCCTCCCGCAGCATCGCCCACAGCTCCACGTCGTGGAAATTGCCCTTGTTGAACACCTTGCCGCGCAGTGTCCCTTCGTGGCGCATACCGCATTTTTCCATCACGCGCCCGCTGGCAGGGTTGTCGCACTCGTGCATCGCCTCGACGCGGTGGAGGCGCAGAACGGTGAAGCATTCGCGCAGCACCGCTGCCAGCGCTTCGGTCATCAGTCCGCCGTTCCAGCAGGAGCGGGCGAGCGAATAGCCGAGTTCCACCACGCTGTCCGCGTCGCTGTAACTCATGAAGCCAATCGTGCCGACGACGCGGTTCGTTTCGCGCAGCACGATGCCCCAACTGGACGGCGCGCCGCTGTGGTACTGGCTGATGATGTAGCGCAGGCAGCTGCGCGTATCCGCCATCGACTTGTGCGCATCCCAGAGAACATGCCGAGCGACTTCGGGGTCGCGGGAGTAAGCGAACATATCCGCCGCATCGCGCATCGTCAGCGGACGCAGGAGCAGCCGGTCGGTCGTCAGGCGCGGCAGGGACGCGAAGTAATCCGCTGCGGGAATCGGCTCATTCGGCGGATTGCGGTGGGAGAGCCATTGCCCCAGCTTTTCATACATGGCGGAAGAAACCTCCGATGATATGCGGCGAAAACGGCGCAAGCGGCACAGGGGGATTCCCTTGCTGACAGCCGACAACAAGCAGATACACACCCAGCGCCAGCATGAGCAGCATCAGCAGCAGAAAGAGAACATACAGGGGATGACGCTGCTTTTTTCCAGCCATAAAGCACCTCCGTCAGCGAAATTTTCCGAAAAAACGCGCAAAAATCCGTCCACACGATTGCATTTTGATGAAATATTTGTTACAATAAGCATGGATGGAACAGAACGCGCGTTTCGCACGTTTATTGTTTGCAGGGGGCGGACAGCAGCTGCTGTACCATCAGGAGCGCCAGCGCGGTCTTGCCGTCACGGAACGTGCCGTCCATCACCTTCTGCACCGCGTCAGAAAGCGGCATCCGCAGTGTGCAGACGAACTCATCCTCATCCGGATGCGTCTTTCCAGCGTGCAGCCCTGTCGCCAAGTAGAGGTGGATGCGCTCGTTGCAGAAGCCGGGGGTCGTCTCCAGCACGGTCAGCTTGCGCCAGTGGTCGGCGGTCAGCCCGGTTTCCTCGCTCAGCTCACGCTGGGCGCAGACGAACGGGTCTTCATCCACCCCATTGAGCTTGCCCGCCGGAATTTCCAGCGTCAAGCGGCCAACGGCGATGCGGTGCTGGCGGACGAGAATCACGTTCCCGTCATCATCCAGCGCGACAATGCCCGCCGCGCCCGGATGGCACGCCACCTCGCGCAGGGCAGTTTCGCCGTTGGGCAGGCGCACATGCCAATGCTCAACACGGATAATCTTGCCGGGGAAAACGACTTTCCCATCCAAATACTCTTCCGTCAGCTGCTTGTCGTCCATCATGGTCAATGTCCTCCTCAATAATAGGATGATTTTCGCCATAGTGATTCGACAAGAGACGCAAAAAATCCTGCGAATCGCAAGGAAAAATGCGGCAGGGTGCGGAAGATTGACAAACCGCGCCGCTGCGGTATAATAGAATGGCATCAGGCCCGCAAAGGGCAGGAGCAAGGAGGAAACCCAACATGAGAAAATCCGGCGTCAAAGGTCTTGGCCGTCTGCTGTCTGTGCTGATGGTGGCGGCGCTGCTGATGACAACCGCGATGGTTCCGGCGCTGGCGCTGGATCGCTGGGAGGACGTCGTCGTGTCCGTCATTTGGACGGATTCGCAGGGACAGCAGCAGACGACGCAGGCGTTCCCCGTGCCTGACAGCGCGGAACATGCGTATTGGGCGACGCTGGATGCGTCCGCTCTTTTCAGCACGGTTCAGGTGCAGGTTGTATCGTCTGACCCGGCGTATACTTTCTACTTGAAAGATTATGCGTCGGAAATCATGTGGACGCAGGATGCGACTGCCCTTGACCCGATGTATTCGTATGAGGTGGATTATTACTGCAACAGCGTCTATGAAGGGATGTTCCCGTTGTACCTCTCGTCGCAGGGAATGCCCGAAACGCCCGCGCAGGAGAGCGTCAACGTGCCGGTGTACTATGTGACGGAGGATGGCCAGCAGCTGGATTTCCAGTACGCAAGCTGCCTGACGAACGCGACTACCCAAGTGTACGCCAATTCCAGTGTTGTGCCGTGGGATTATCTGCTTGTCAAACCTGCGTCCGGCGTGGTGGATGTGTTTGTGGACAGCATGGGCAACGCGTCGCCGAGCGAGGTGCGCTTTGTCTACGCCGTGCCGGAGCAGCCGACCGAAGCGCCGACGGAAGTACCCACCGAAGCCCCGACCGAGCCGCCCGTCATTCAGGCGGAAGTGACCGTGCTGTATCAGCTGGATGACAACGGCACGATTCTGGACACGCAGTATGTGACGCTGAATCAGGGCGACAACTATGTCACCGCCAATAGCGCGATGACTGCTGGGTATCAGCTTGTCGGCGAGGACACGGTGCATGTGTGGGTGGACAACGGCGGCACGGCGAGCGTGAATCCCGTTGTGTTCCACTATGCCACGCCGCAGCCGGTAACATCCAACATCGACGTGTTCTACTATCACGAGAACGGCACGCTGTTGGATCAGCAGTCGCAGCCGCTGACCGAGGGCGTGAACTACATCTATGCCGCCAGCGACCGCGTGGGCGGGTACGACCTCATCAGCGAAAATCCGCAGACGGTCACGCTCTATTCCGATGGCACGACCGACTTGGCGAGTGTGTCCTTCTTCTATGCCGACCCGCAGCCGACCGAAGTGAACGTGCCCGTGCACTACCTCAATTCCGAAGGCGAGCCTGTTGCGATGGACGACACGCTGACGCTGGGCGAGGGGACACACCTTGTGACGGCGAATCCGCAGGGCATGGCGGACGGCTATGTGCCGATGCCCGGCACGGAAAGCACGGTGGAAGTGAACGTTTCCGGCGGTATCGCGACGCCGAGCGAGGTGTATTTCTACTATTATATTCCCACGACGGAAGCACCCGCGACCGAAGCCCCGACGGACACCCCCGCCCCGCAGACGATGCCGGTGGCGATTCACTACTTCGACATGAGCGGCGTGGAAATTGCCGACCCGGTGGTGAAGGAACTGCTGCCGGGGACGTATCCGATGATTCCGGAGCGCGAAATCCCAGGTTACGAGCTGGACAGCACCCTGACGCAGTTTGACCTGACGGTGGATGCGAACGGCACGCTGTACATGGACGGCGAAGAAATTCCGGCGGATGCGGTCGGATTCTACTACCACCCGGTGCAGACTCCGACGGAAGTTCCCGCGACGGAAGCGCCGACGGACACGCCTGCGCCCGCAACGGACGTGCCTGCAACGGACATTCCGGCGACGGACGCGCCGACCGATACCCCCGCGCCCGCGCAGCAGTTCGTGACCGTCACCATCCGCTACTACAACACCGAGGGTGTGGAAATTGCCGACCCGACGGTGAAAGAACTTGTGCCGGGGATGTACCACGTTACCCCCGCGTATGATTCCATCCCTGGCTACGAGCTGGAAAGCAGCTGGACGCAGTTCGACCTGACCGTGACGGAAGATGGTCGTCTGCTGATTGAAGGCGCGGAAGCGCTGGAGGAAGAGCTGGCGTTCTACTATCGCCCGGTTCAAAGCGCTGCGACGGATGTTCCCGTGACCGAAGCGCCCACGAATACGCCGATTCCGACTGAAACGCCGACTACTGCGCCCACTGAAGCGCCGATTCCCGTCGGGCAGCCGGTCAACCGCTACGCGACCATCAACGGCAATCGAGTGGCGTTCCGCAGCGAGGCTTCGACCAGCAAGAGCAACACGATCATCAAGCGCTTGGCGAATGGCTCGAACGTCTACGTCGTCAACGAAATGCTGAATGACAAGGGCGAACGGTGGAGCGTCGTCATGGTGGATGGACAGAGCGGCTACATCATGAGCGAATTCCTGACCATCATGACGCAGTCGGAAAGCGACGCGTATGCCGCATCCACCGGCGCAACGCCAGTGCCGACGGCAACGCCGATTCCTACCGGCACGCCGGTTCCGACCGAGACCCCGACGGCGATTCCGACCGAAATTCCGACGGAAGTGCCGACGGCCACTCCGACCGCCGCGCCACAGAACGCGACCATCATCATCCGGTATCTGGACAGCTACGGCAGCCCGGTGGCGAACGCGCAATCGATGACGCTCGCCCCCGGCACATACACCCTGCGCCCGATGCCGACGAATTTGCGGGATGGCTATGAGCTGATTCCCGGCAGCGAGCAAATCACCCTGACTGTTTTCCAAGACGGCACGCTGAGCATGGATGCGGCGGATATTGCCTTCTGGTATCGTCAGGTGGCGACCGCCGCGCCGACGCAGACCCCGACCGAGGCTCCGACCCCGACGCCGACCGCTGTGCCGTACGAGGGCTATGCCGTCACTACGCGCGAAACCGAAATGCGCACCGGCATCGGCACGGGCAACTACGTCATGGCGACGCTGCAGGCGAACGTGCTGGTGTATGTGAATAGCCAGCTGAGCACGGCGGGTGAAACGTGGGACATTGTGACCACGCTGGAAGGGACGTCCGGTTATGTGCCGGACGCGAACCTCCGCTACGTCACCGACGCGCAGGCGCAGGTGTACATTCAGCAGTGGAATCAGTCCCGCAGCACGCCCACGCCCAGCCCCACGCCGTACCTGACGCCTGTTCCCGCACAGGAGATGGGCTACGCCTACGCCGTGGGCAACAACGTGCCGCTGCGGCAGATGGCGGGCGACTTCAGCGCGATTGAGGCGTACCTGATGCAGGGCGAAGTTGTCTACGTCTCCGGGCAGGATTATCTGGGCAGTATGCCGTGGCACCGCGTGCAGTATAATGGGCAGTGGGGCTATGTGCGCTATGACATGCTCCGCTTCATGACGCAGGCGGAAATCGAGGCGTACCTGAACAACCTGAACGCCACGCCCGCACCCACGCTTGTCACCACGCCCCAGCCCTACGACCCGACGAACTACTCCAGCTACGGCTATGTGACTACGACGACCTCGGTCAACTTCCGTCAGCAGCCCAGCATGAACGCGAGCCGTATCAGAAAGCTGTACAACTACGCGTTCTGCTTTGTCCTCGGCACAACGACCGGAACGGACGGCGAAACGTGGTATCACATCCGCTACAATGACCAAGAGGGTTACGTCAACGGAAAATACTTCCATTGGATGACAGTGGAGGAGCTGGAAGAGTTCCTGCAAAGCACCGAGTACATTCAGGGCATCCAGAACAACACGACGGGGAATGCTACTGCAAAACCGACCAGCGGTCTGATTCCGGAAGAAGACAAGACCATCAACGACTGGAAGGGCAGCGGCGCAACGGTCAGCTATGTGCCGTGGCAAGGCTTTTCAACGCCCGGTCCGCTGACTTCGCCCACAACTGCCCCTGCGCAGGAAACCGCCACGCCGACGCCTTCCGCTTCGCCCACACCGACGTTCGAACCGCTGCCCACTGCAGCCACGACGTACCCTGTGGTGAACGAGAGCGGCAACAGCGGGCTGGTTATCTTCATCGTGATTGCGGTCGTGCTGCTGCTGGGCGGCGGCGGATTCGCCTTCATGCAATACCAGAAGAAACAGCGTGAGGTTGCCATGAAGGCGGCACAGCGCCGCGCACAGGCAGCGCGCAATGCGGATCGTCCGGTTGCGCGTCAGGCGGGTCAGCCGCAGCAGATGCGCACAGGCGCGTACGCAACCCCGCAGCAGCGTCCGCAGACGAGCAATGGCGTTTCGCCCGTGCAGGTGCGCCCGGCGACGCCCGTTCCGCAGACGAAGGACATGCAAAACCGACCGCAAGTCGGTTATCGCACGCCGATTCAGCCCCTGACGAAGCCGCAGGAGACCCCGTCCACTGCCGCGCCGAAGAGCACGACGACGATGGAGAATCCGTATGCGCGCCCGGTGGCGAAATCGGCAGAGGAAGCGCCGCGCCATCGTCGCCGTACAGATCAGTATCGCCAGGATGACGACAGCGCAAACCCGAATGGATAACAGAATATTTGGCAGGAGCAGCACGATTTGCGGGTTGCTCCTGCTTTTTTTGCGAATCAACAATATTATGCTGTTTTTTTGTTTGCTAAGTCTGGAATGTTACATTGAAAAAGACGAACGAATGGCGTGGAAACAAAGAAAAACCGGTCGAAGATTTGCGTACACTGAACGAAAATTCCGAAAAATCGAGGAAAGCAACAGACAAATAAATATTCCTATTACGATAGTTTTAACATGCAAATAACAATACTCAGGAAACTAACAAGCCGTTAACAGGTGAAAATGACAAAATTGCCGCACGAAAGTATGGCAAAACACACAAAAATGCACCAAATGAGCATAATAAATGTTATTTTTCCGTCTTGACAGTTGAAGATTTGATGGTATAATAAACCATGTAAAAACTCGAACTGTGATTTGCCGGAAATCTGGCGAATTACATATCGAGAAACAATAAATGAGTTACATGTGAAGGAGACGTGAACTGTGACAGAGAAGGAACTGCGGAAGCTGGGACGCGCAGAGCTGCTGGAACTGCTGCTGGAACAGGCACGGGAATTTGAAGCACTGGAGCAGCGGCTGAATGCGGCAGAAGCGGCGCTGCAAAGTCGGCAGCTGCAGCTGGAAACGTGCGGCTCGATTGCGGAAGCATCGCGGAAGTTAAACGGCGTGTTTGAGGCGGCGCAGAAGGCCGCGGAACAGTATCAGCAGAACGTCGAGCGGCTGTGCCAGGAGAAAATCAGCGCGGCAGAAAGCCAAGCGCAGGAAATCCTCGCGCGCGCAAAGAAAGCCGCCAATCAGCAGTAAAGAAACATGACAGAAGGGAGGGCGCGCAGGTGTCAGAAGACAAGAATCAGCAGAAAACGGGCAAACAATTGCTTAACGACACGCAGGAAGCGGCGGAACGCGCCCACCTGCTGCGGGAAATGAACCCCACATCCGCACAATTGGAAACGGAACTGAAGCATGAGAAACGCAAGCACAGCTACAACCGCGCCCTGCGCAGCACGCTCTATACGCTGCTGGTGGTGGCGGCGGTCGCGGTGCTGATTGCAACCATGGTCATGCCCATCCTGCAAATCACCGGCACGTCAATGACGCCGGTGGTCGGGCAGGGCGAAATTACAATGGTCGTGCGCGGGTCAAATCCGCAGCGCGGCGATATTATCGCTTTTTACTACAACAATAAGGTGCTGATTAAGCGCGTTATCGGCCTGCCGGGCGAGTGGGTCAACATCGACGGAAGCGGCAACGTCTACATCAATGGCGAACTGCTTGATGAGCCGTACATCACCGACCGCGCGCTGGGCGACTGCTCCATCACGCTGCCGTACCAAGTGCCGGACGGGCGGTATTTTGTTCTGGGTGATCACCGCTCCACCTCGCGCGACAGCCGAAGCACACTGGTCGGCCCAGTGTCCGAAGAGCAGATTATGGGGCGCGTAACGCTCCGCATTTGGCCGCTGAACCGCATTGGATTCCTGCAATAACGTAAGTACAATACAGCAAGAAGAGGAACACAGGTTCCAGAATCGGAGGATGCTGACATGAACCGCAAACTCATGGAATTAGCAGAAAAATACGTTGCGCAGCGGAAACGCCGGATGCGTCTGCTCAAGACGGTCACGGCGCTGGCACTCGTTGTCGCCATCTGCACGTCTTATGTGCTGATGATGCCGGGTCTGACGATGGCGGCGGAAACGTACTGCGGGCTGGAGGAGCATACCCACACGGCGGACTGCTATGTGGACGAGCTGACCTGCCTGATTTCCGAGCGCGAGGCGGAGACAGTCTTTACCGATATTATGCGATGCAGCTTTGAGCCGCACCGCCATTCCTCCGATTGCTACAATGCGCAGGGCGAACTCAGCTGCGGCTACTGGGATGGCTACATCCACGAGCATGACGAGAAGTGCTACGATAGCAACGGCGTTCTTATCTGCACGCTGGAGGAGCATCCGATGCACAAGCACACGGATGCCTGCTACAACTGGGAGAAACAGCTGACCTGCACGCTGCCGGAAAGCGAGGGGCACATCCACACGGATGCGTGCTATCGGGCGAAAGAACCGACTTGCGGTCTGTTTGAGAGCGAAGGGCACCAGCACACGGCGGATTGCGTGACGGAAACGCGCACGCTGATTTGCACCGAGGACGTTGCGACGAACTCCGACATGCCGCATGTCCATGATGACAGCTGCTACGAAGTGACCCGGACGTACACCTGCGGCCTGACGGAAGGCGAGGGCGCGCATCACCATACGGAAGCCTGCTATCCGACGACGGAAGAACCGACTTGCGGTCTGTTTGAGGGCGAAGGCGCACACACGCATGATGATTCCTGCTACGAGATGGTGCGCGGCGAACTGAAATGCAAGCTCTATCCCGACCCGGCGAAAGTGCACACGCATTCCGCGTCCTGCGTCGATGCGAAAACCGGCTACTACACTTGCGGCTACATTCAGGTGCTGCGGCATCAGCATACGAATGAATGCGTTGTGACGGTGACGGCGGAGGATTCCGGCCATCATCACACGGCGGACTGCTACGAACGCCACTATATCTGCGGCAAAGAAGAGCACACGCACACGGCGGATTGCTACTATGACCCGACCCCGAACCCCGATGCGACGGCAGCGCCCGAAGTGACAGCTGAGCCGACGGCAGCCCCCGAAGCGACAGCTGAGCCGACGGCAGCGCCCGAAGTGACGGATGAGCCGACGGCAACTCCCGAAGTGACGGCTGAGCCAACGGCAGCGCCCGAAGTGACGGATGAGCCGACGGCAACTCCCGAAGTGACGGCCGAGCCAACGGCAGCTCCCGAAGCGACAGCTGAGCCGACGGCTGCTCCCGAAGTGACGGATGAGCCGACGGCAGCCCCCGAAGCGACAGCTGAGCCGACGGCAGCCCCCGAAGCAACGTCAACGCCCACGGAAGCGCCCACGGCAACGCCCGCGCCTACGGAAGAACCGACGCTTGCGCCGACTGTAACGCCCGCGCCGACGGAAAACGCCGCCGAAACGGCTGCCCCGATGGACGAGCCGTCCCCGACACCTGCGCTTACGGTGATTCCGTCGATGGACGCTGATGCCGCGAAGCCGGACGACATGATGATGCCGTCGCTTGGACTCGACCCGGGCTTCCTGATGATGGCGAACGAACCGCCTGCCGTCAGCGAGAGCGGCATGCAGATTACCAATATTACGGTATCGAACATCATACTTCCGGAAAATGCCAATGCGTACAACTATAGCTTCGCGGCGGACTTCAAGATTTCGGATGAAGCTATTCTTCGCCATGGCGAAGGCAACAAGATTATTATTCCGGCAGAGAATACGCATATCAAAACGGACAGCACTTCTGTCTGGTCGGGCACGGACGCCAAATTCAGCAATGAAAAGCCGGCGTTTAAGTTCCAGTATAATCCCACAACGAAACAAGTTGAAATGTGGTTCACCGACGAGTATATGGACTTTGTCCGGAACAACCCCAGCCATGACGACCGCACCGGCACCATGAAGATGAGCGCCGAAATCCGCAAGGACGATGTTGAGAATCTGGGCAACGACGACCTGACCATCAAGTTCGGTGGCGCATCGACTACCGTGAAGTGGGAGGACATCGACAGGGGCAACAACTCCCTCCTCAGCGATTTGAGAACTTGGAAAAGCGGGGCTAATGTCAACTGGGAAAAAGGAACGATTGAGTATACCGTCAAAATTGAATCCACAAAGGGCACGAACGGCAAGAACGCGACTGCTCAAGACGTCATGACGGCTGTGAATAAGCAAATGGCCCTGACAAACATGACCGTCACGGAGGTTAAAGTACACTCTAACTGGAGTCAGGTGCCGGCTGTTGACTCTGCTTCGACAGAAATCAAGACGGACGGTACATGCGCCTGCGGTACGACGGGAACGCACATTCACTACGTTTATGCGAACACGACGGACGAAAGCGGCAAGGTCTATACCATGACGACGGACTATGTGCTGCCGCCGCTTTCGGCAAATGAAACATACGAAATTAAGTATGAATACACGTTCGACAAGGACGGAATGACCGGTGAATACGATCAGCTGACAAATACTTTCACTGCGCAGAGTGGCGGAAAATGGGATCATTCCCAGAATTCCTCTAACAGCAACCCTACTGACGTTCAGATTAAAAAGCTGCAAAAGAGCAGCGGGTACAACAGCAATGAGGGCTGCATTCAGTGGACGCTCACCGTCAACGAAAACCGTTTCAACATCAAGGACAAGACGCTGACGGACACGATGTTCGACCAGCTTGTGGACGAAAACGGCAGTCTGCTGTTTTCGAAGACGGACGGCAAGGGCTATGTGTCGCAAATCACGGCGAATAACACGCCTATCACCGCTGAAAACTACACGGATTACTTCACCGTGGAAACCGGCGCGGATGGCAAACCGCAGCTGAAATTCAAGGACACCACCGCTAAGATCGTAATCCAATACAAAACGCCGGTGGAGGCAACCGCGCAGGATCAACAGATTACAAACACGGCGGAATTCGACGGCGAACAAAAGACAAGCACCGCGCATGTAGGGCAGGACAAGCGTTACAATGTGGTGAAGTCGGTTGACGCGAGTATGCCGGCGGATCCGACGAAGAACGGCGAATACACCGATGGTCTTTATCCGGTAGCGTGGAACGCGACGTACACCTTCCCGGCGACGAAGGATGTTCAGTATAAGCTGAACTTCGGCGATACGCTTGACAAGAAGGTGGAATGGAAAAACGGAATAGAAATCATGCAGCACTACATGACGGCGGCTCAGGCGCAGACATTGCTCAACGCCATCAAAGACCTCGATGTTGTGAAAAAGCATGATGCGCAGAATGTGCCGTACACCATTACGCTGCTGACCTGCGACAGTCAGGGCAAAAATGAAGGCACGATGGTGGTGTCTGCGGAAACGACGCTGACGGAAGGCTACTACTATGGTTTCCGGTTTGAAACGACGGGCGAAGGCGTTGTGCTGAACGACGCCAATACGGATGTGAACGCGACGACAAGCGTTATGCTCCCGTATCAGACGACCATCTATTTGGAAGAGTCCCGCACGAGCGGGGTTGACTTCAAGAACACGGCTGTTAACGCGGGCAAAAACGGAGACGCGTGGTACAAGGCCGCCCCGAATGACCTGGTGGAGAAGAAGTTCGGCAACCATGGCGTTGGCGATTTGAACGGACAGATCATCCATGAGAACGAGTTGTACTGGACGATCCTCCTGCGCAATGATGGCGTGGCGCACGACGAAATCACCCTGACCGAAACGCTCCCGCCGCACATTGTGGTGGATTACATTGAATACGGTGCACACGGTGGGTCGAAGCTGATTCGTAGCGAAACGGACAGCACGAAGATGACGGTTGCCAATAAGAAAACGGACAATGCCGGTACGATCCCGAATGGCTATGAGGTCAGCAACGAGTGGAGCGAGCAGCGCATTTCCATCAAGGCTGATTTGACGACGGTGGGCGAAGGCGCACAGCAGCAGCAGAGAATCAACATCTCCATGAAGCCGAATGAGAATACCGGCGGTTCGGAAACGATCCTCAACGGCAAGGTGGATATGACCGTCAAGGTTCACTGCAAGATTGCCGACGACTTCCTGGCAACCGCGGTGAACGGCAGTTTGGCGCTGGGCGTGCTGAACAACCAGCTGGACGTGAGATACGACGCGGCGCTCTATCACAAGGAGCAGAAGACCGAGCTGACCTACGAGGAAGAGACGGTCGAGGCGGTGAACGTCCAAAAGGGCTACAGCGTCAAGGGCGGCGACCAGCAGGCGCGAATCACCTACACCATCGACATCAACCAGGCAGGCGCGAAGCTGAATCCGGCATCCAGCACGCTCAGGCTGACGGATACGCTGACCTATGACGTTCTTGGATTGGCTGGCGTGTATCCTTATCTGCGCAATGTGACGTTGGATGAAGGTTCCTTCAGGCTCTATGAGGCGTTGAAGGATGAAAACGGCAATCCGATTCTGGACGTTGATGAAAGCGGCAAGGGGCATCTGCTGCGCGGCGCAGAGATAGAGAAGTATCTCTGGAAGATGGAGTTCACGGAAACGGAAAACGTCTTCAGTAATTCCAACTACAATTACAGTGAGAAGGTAAAAGGAACGGTTCCCGCTCAACGTTACCTGAACATAACCGTCACCGTTCCGGACGGCAAGGCGCTGATTCTGGAATACACGGCGCAGGAGAACATTCTGCTGCCGCCTGAGGTGACGAACGAGTACAACTTCAACGACGTGAACCACAAGGGCATCAGTCCGGCGTTGAGAAACCACGCAAACCTTGAAGGAAAAGACGGCTCAAGTACCGAACTGAACAACAGCAATAACGACTACTTCAGTCAGGGCGGCGGCTACATCCACAACAATCTGGTCATCCGCAAGGTGGACAGCGCGAACACCTCGCTGCTGCTGCCGGGGACGGAGTTCACCCTCTACGCATGGAACACGGAAACCAACAAGTTCGAGGCGGTTGGCGGCGAAAATGGTAAGGTCTACACGGATCAAAGCGGTATGATTACTTACCAATACAATTCGGAGAAGCTGAACGAGCGTCCGCTCGACCCGAACGTCGCGTACATGCTGGCGGAAACGAAGGCAGTCGAGCCGTACCACCTCGTGCTGGAGGATCGCCCGCTGGTCGTCTTCCACATCGTTCCGAGAGCGGACGATACCGAAGCACATCCGGAGAGATACCCGGACGGTCTCAACAATGGCAACTTCGGCACGATTTCGAAGAGTCGGCTGCAGGAGCTCATGACTGCTTCCGGCATCAAAGGCGTGGTGGATGGCCCGCACACCATCAACGGCTCTGCGAGCATCAACATTCAGGTGAAGAACAGCAAGGACCGCCACGACATGGAGGTGCAGAAGAACTGGGCTGGCGACGACGCCCATGAGAATGCGCGCCCCGCCAGCGTCCTCGTGATGCTTCGCCGCTATGCGCTGACGCAGGAGCAGTATACCGACGTGCTGAACACGGATGCAACGCAGAATCCGCAATGCATCCTGTCTGCGGAAATGGTCAACAATAGCACGAAGGTTGCGCAGCAGTTCCCGGAGAATCAGGACGTTACGCTAACGCTGAACCTGCTTGATGGCGCACTTGACAACGCTGCGCGTATTGTGGCTCGCGTAGACGGAAAAGAAGTGGTCTTGGAACCGCAAGATACGTCGAGAAAACAGTTCGTTTACACCACCAAGATGACGCATCAGAAAAAAGTAATTTTCTGCTTGCAGTGGAAAAACTGGGAAGGAAAATGGCAGGACGGTCGCTACTATAACAACGTGAGCATCACGATGACCCCGGAAGGTACGCCGGTTGACGAAGTGCCGACGCAGGTCACGCAGTTCACCGATGCGCAGTGGGCAAAAATTCGCCAGCACCCGGACGACGCTTACGGCGGTCGCGAGGCTACGCTGACGGCAGCGAACGGCTGGCACACCCAGTGGTCGCAGCTGGAATCCACCGGCGCGGACGCGAACGGCAACAAGCTCTACTACATTTACTACATCGTCGAGGGCAAAGTGCCGAGCTACACCACATCCGGCATCACCTACACCATCGACCCGAACGCCAGCAAAACCACCGGCACGGTCACGGCGACGCTGACCAACGTCTACCGCCCGGAGGACAAGTACGGCGAAATCAGCATCGACTTGTCCAAGGAATGGTACGCGCCGGATGGCACAAAGCACACGATTACCGAGGAATTCGGCGGCGTACAGGTCGCGCTCTACAAGACGCGCTGGGATTACGTCAACGGCGCGTGGACGAAGGGCAGCACGGAACGCCGCGACACGGTCACGCTGGCAGAAGCGAACAAATGGAGCGCCAAGTTCGAGGGGCTGGAAACCTACACGGTCGCCATGGAAAACGGCGTTGTCCAAAACGCCCGTGCCTACACCTACAGCCTCCGGGAACTGAACGTGCCGAGCGGCTTCTACTGCCAGCTGGCATACAGCGGTCTCCCGCAGCACCCGAGCGAGTACTTCACGGACGGGAAGCCCGCCAATCCGAAGGCGGACGCGCAGAATGCACGCGGCACGGCGATGCTGCGGAACTACGAGATCGCGAAGCTGACCATCGAAGCCGAGAAGCGCTGGGGTGAAGGCGCGAAGCCTGAAAACATGCAGGATACGCTGACCTTCCGCCTGACCCGCGAAAAGCAGGAGAACGGCGCGTGGGTCGCGGATGACAGCTTCCAGGCGGTCACGAGGGTCATGAGCATCAGCAGCCTGAACACAAGCAAGGTCGTGTTCGGCACCTTCCCGAAGTACGCTGTGACGGGCTTCGACGAGCAGAATCAGCCCATCAGGCAAAGCTACCGCTACAAGGTGGAGGAGGTCAAGTACCAAAACGAAGCCACCCTCCCGTTCAGCGTCAGCTATAGCCCGGCGGACGGTTTCGTGACGACGGAGGGCGATGCGAACACCAGCACCACCGTCACCGTGACGAACAACAAGCTGACGAGCGAGAAGGAAGGTCTGTACCGCTTCAACGTGGCGAAGCAGTGGCTGGACGCTTCCGGCAATCCCGCGGACAAGCCCACGCCGGAAGGCACGAAGGCGAAGATTACCGTGACGCGCACCCGCCATGTCTATGCCCCGGATACGGGCTGGACAGCGGAAACGCCCACCGCAAAGACAATCGAGCTGGACACCACAGCAACGTATACGGCGCTTTGGGCAGACTGGAACGAAACGCAGTCGGTTTATGCGCAATACAACGCCGACGGCACGGTGAAATCCGCGTGGGCGTACACCTACGAGGTGTCGGAAGCGGCGATTGACGGCTACTTCGGCACGCAGCATCTGCCTGCGGACTTCCCGAAGCAGCCGAGCGACTACTTCACAGACGCGGCACTGACCGATATCAAGGAGATTTATCGTCAGCCGCTGACGGACACGCTCCCGGAAGTGACCGAAAAGAACTACTACGTCGAGCGGTTCAACGTCAAGGTGGACAAGACTTGGGCGCGCTTCCGCGACAGGGATGAGCTGACGTTCTGCTTGATTCAGGCGAAAAAGCAGCTCACCTTTGACAGAAATGGCAATCCCATCAAGACGGCTGATCAGCAGTACACCTACGTCACGAAAAACTGGACGGAGGGCGGCGAAGAACCGGTCTGGGAGTTCAACAACCTGCCGAAGTACTACTTTACGGTGAATGAGAACGGCGAAGCGCAGAAGAAGCCGTACTACTATTACATCGTAGAGGGGTACGAAACGATTAATGGTGCGCTAAACCCGTATCTGTATCAGGTGAGCTACACAGGCGACGCTACGCTTGTCAAGAAAACAACCGGTGCGGTGAACCAGCCTGCGGACGGCGGAACGGCGAACATCCACGCGAAGAACCTGCCGGGGTATGAAGTGGGAAATCTCAACCTCAATTTGACGAAAGAATGGGTCAATGTCAACGAGAAGCCGGAAAAGGTTACGCTCAACTTGACTGAGACAACGCATTCATGGGATAAAACAAAAGGGTGGATAACTTACGACCCCAATCCGAGTACCGTTGAAATAATGCCGGATGCGAATGGAAACTGGACGACAACGCAACCGCTGGAAGCGTACTATGTTGAGTATAATCCGGACGGTTCTATTTACACGGCGCATGTTTACACCTATGAGCTGATGGAAGACCCTGTGAGCGGTACGCTCCCCAGTTACACCTTCTCGGCGAACTGGCCGAAAGAAGTGGGCGACGTCCTTGAACTCAATTCGGCTGGCGAGCCAATCAAGGCAAAGGATGCGTTCAAAGCCTCTTCGTCACAAATGGAAGGAAGCTTCTTAGTCACCATCGCGGACACCAGCGCGACCATCACCAACGTGCAGACCGGCAAGCTCAACATTGTGAAGCAGTGGGCGGAAGAAGTGGAGTACGACGGCGCACAGAACCCGCTGGACATCAAGCAGGTGTCGATTTCGCTCTTACGCGACGTGTGGTGCGAAAACTGGACGGATTCCGACGGCGTGGTTCACTACGACTGGTACTACGACCAGTTCCAGCAGAATTACGTCCTGTCGGCGGAAAACGGCTGGAAGCTGACCATCGACAACCTGCCGTTGTACGACACGACCCTCAATCCCGACGGCAGCCTGCGCAAGTACCGCTATTACATCCTCGAAAACACGAGCGTCGGCAACGACACGCTGGACCGCTACACGCCGGTGATGACGGCGGATGAAAGCGAACTCGTCGGCTCGATTCTCTACATCACCTTCAAGGATACGACGGAAAACAACGTGACCATCACCAACGTGCCCAAGAGCATCAGCATTGTCAAGCAATGGGCGGACGCGGACACGTTCGGCGAAGAGGGCATGATGCAGGATATCTACCTTGAAGTCATGATGAAGTATCAGGAAGTCTACTCCACGCAGTGGAAAACGGAAAACCTGCTGGAAAAGAGCTACTTCAGCCTGGAGAACGTTATCTGCACGCCGAGTTCGCTCACGGCGGAGCTGGTGCAGATTAACGGCGCGCCCTACCTGCATGTGTCGGGGCTGGCGAAGGCGGATGAACCGTGGCGCGTGACCATCCGGAATCTGCCGGGCTACAACAGTGCGTCCTTCATCATCCGCGAAGTGGAGCTGGCGGGCTACCTGAACAACCTGCCGGACGGCAAGCTGGAGCTGGGCTTCAACGAAATCGGCACAATTACCAACACGCCGACGAAGCTGAAAATCACCAAGCAGTTCAAGTATGCGTATTTCCCCGTAGGCAGCGGAAGCGAACTGCCGCTGAATGTCCGCAATACCGTCGTGTACCTGCAAATCTGGCGCGAAAAGCGTGACGGCGCTGGTCTTCCCCAACACGAACGCTACACGCCCTTGCTGGGCGCGCTGGAAGCGAACATGGACGCGACGATCTTGCCGGACGGCACCGTGAAGCTGACGGTCGGCACGAATACGCCGACGGATGCCGCAACGCTGACGCTGACCCGTCTGCCGCGCTACTGGTTCGACAAGGATACAGGCGCAAACGGCGAATGGTACTACTACGTCAAGGAAGTGGACGCGGAAGGCAACGAAGTCCATTCGGCTTCTGACCCGACGAACGGCGAACGGCCGGAAATCAACCTGAACGTCAAGACACTCACCGTCACCAACACCCTGACCGACGTCAGCGCCCGCAAGGTCTGGACGTCGCTGGACAATCAGTTCACACTGAATCCCGCGAACCTCCCGGACATCACGCTGACGCTCAAGCAGACCACCGCGGAAGCGGCGGCGGACGGCGACAAGATCATCGCGACCGTTACCCTTGGCTGGGACGCGGAAGCGGGGAAGGTCGTCACGAAGAATCTGGATGGCTGGCAGTTTGGCGAAGTGGTTGAATACACCGCGCCGGAAGGCAGCAAGAACATCTGGTGGGGCTACAAGTGGTACAATCTCCCGGCGTATGACGCGGAGGGCAACATCTACCGCTACTACGCCAAAGAGCAGACCCCGGTGGGCAGCGGTTGGCAGCTGGTGACGGACGACCCGAACGCCACGAACACCGCGCCGATTCCCGCGAACAGCGAAAATCGCGTCTTCCAGATTACGAACACACCCATTACCTACACGCTGCCCGAGACGGGCGGCATCGGCACACTGCCGTACACGGCGGGCGGTCTGCTGCTGATGGCAGCGGCGGCATTGCTGCTGGGGCAGGAAATCAAACGCCGGAGGGAAGGCTGCTGAGCAGTCGGCAGCCCCCCTTCCGGGGGATTCTCAATCCGTATACGCGGGCGAAAGCCCTTGTATAAACATGGGGAAAAAAACGACGGGAGGAGGAATGAAAAAAGCATAGCAGCTATACGTCAGGAGACCTCCCGACGTAGGCAACCCCGGTAATCCCCGAAAAACGTTTCCCAATGAATGAAAAACGACAACGAAAAGGAGAAAAACCATGAAAAAGTTTTGGGCAATTCTGCTGGCCATGATGCTCGTGCTGAGCATGGTCACTGTCGCGGGCGCAACGGAAGTGGAAAATCCGTCTACGGGCGCGGAAGGCACTACGCCGACTGCTACCGGCTTTACGATTCAGGTAAATCCGAAGGACGATGTCACACACGAATACGAAGTGTACCAGATTTTCACTGCTGATGTTGAGACAAATGCAGGTGAAAAAGTGCTGACGAGCGTCAAGTGGGGCACAAACGCCAAGAACGACACTGCTGCGGTCAGGACTGGTGATCCTGTGCCGGACGCTGTTCTGGAGGCTCTGAAAACTGTTTCGGGCACGAATCAGGAAAAGCTGGCTGAAATCACGAAGTATTGGTATGCTGACTCCACTCCGGTTGATAAGTTCTCTTCCACCAAAGCAGCCCCCGGCAAGAGCAAGAAACTGACCCCTGGCTATTACCTTGTGCGGGACAATCAGGCAAAGCTGGAAGGCAAGGACGGCGCTGCCACGCTGCTGATTGTAAAGGTGCTGGATCAGGACATCGTTGCGACTGCAAAGTCTGAAAAGCCCTCTGTGGACAAGCAGGTACAGGACGAAGTTGCTGATGCCGAAAAGAACGGCGGAGAAGTGAATCCGGAAGGCTGGGGCGAGAGTGCCGACCACGCGCTGTTTGAAAACTTCAAGTTCCGTCTGGTCGCAACCATTCCGGTCAATGCGGATTATAATGACTATCCGACGTACAAGCTGGTCTTCAACGACACCATGTCCAAGGGCATTACCTTTGTTCAGATTGATTCTGTGAAGGTGAACGGCATCGCACTGAAAGCTACCGATTATGTTTGCACTGCAACGCCTGGTCAGAAGGGCGCAGGCAAGGTTGGTGAAAATCAGGATAAGCCGTCTTGGACGCTCACAATCGAAGACCTGAAGAAGGTGATGAGAGAAAACACCAGCATCCTTGTTACGGACAAGATTACGGTTGAGGTTGTTTACACGGCGTATCTGAACGAAGAAGCGCAGGTCTTCAACGCGAGCGCAACCAGCACGGACAACAAGAACAGCGTCGATTTGGAATACTCCAACAACCCCAATGCTGATGGCATGGGTAAAACGCCGGAAGACCATGTGTGGCTCTTCACCTATGTTGTGAACAACACGAAGTATGCGAACACGGCTGAAGCAGGCAAAGAACTGGCTGGCGCTGGCTTCACGCTTTATGACCAAAATGATCGTGTTGTTCCGCTGTGGAAGGATGCCGATGGCAATTACGTTGTCGCAGGCACCACGAAGCCGAATGATACCTATACGGATGTCGCAAACAATGAAATGATTACGGAAGCCAATGGTACGTTCAACATCATCGGTCTGGATCACGGCACGTACACGCTGAAGGAAACCACGGTTCCTGCTACCTATAATCCGCTGGATCCTGTCACCATCACGATTTCGGCAGACCACAAGGAAGCTGCTGGCGGTGCAAGTGCAGCTATGGAACTCACGGCGGCTTCTACGATGAACAACAAGCTCGTCAACAAGTCCGGTGCGACCCTGCCTGAGACCGGCGGCATCGGCACGACCATCTTCTACGTGCTGGGCGGCATGATGTTCGTGGGCGCGGCGCTCATCCTCATCGTTCGCCGCAAGGCCGAAGCGGACGAAATCTAATTTCTCTCCCGCAATTCGTTGAACATCCCCATGTTCTGATGAAACCCCTGCCGGGCGGTGCGCGCAATGCCGCCGCCCGGCATTCCCAAATGGGAAAATGAAGCATGTTTGCAGAAAGGAGGCGGCTCATGAAGCGCAATATGACAACCATTTTGCTGTTTGTGGTGCTGTTTGTGGGTCTGGCGCTCCTTCTGTACCCGTCCGTGTCGGATTTCTACAATTCCTTCCACCAGTCGCGTGCCGTAGCTACCTACAACACGGTGGTGGAGCAGGAGTCCAAGAAGGATTACGAGGCGGATTGGGCGGCGGCAAACGCTTATAACGAAAAACTCCGCGCACAGTCCACCGTTGATCGCTTGATCATGACCGACGAGGAGCGCGAGGAGTACGACGCGGTGATGAATGTCGGCGGTTCGGGCATCATCGGGGTGATTGAGATTCCGCAGATTGCCGTGACGCTGCCGCTGTATCACTCGACGAACGCCAACGTGCTTCAGGTCGCCGTCGGTCACATTGAGGGCACAAGCCTGCCGACTGGCGAACCGGGGACGCATTCCGCCTTCTCGGCGCATCGAGGGCTGCCCTCCGCCAAGCTCTTTACCAACCTTGACCAGCTCACCTACGGCGATACCTTCACCCTCCGCGTGCTGGACAAGGTCCTGACCTACGAAATCGACCAGATTCTCATTGTCGAGCCGCATGACGTCAGCGCACTGCAAATCTATGACGGCATGGATTTGTGTACGCTCGTCACCTGCACACCCTACGGCATTAACTCGCACCGGCTGCTTGTCCGCGGACACCGGGTCGAAACGTCGCTTGCGCAGCTATCCGTGCGCATCTCCGCGGACGCACTCGTGATTGACCCCTACATCGTCGCGCCGATTGTCGCCGCGCCGATGCTGCTGATTCTCCTCATTCTCATGCTGGTAACAACCAGCCCGAAACACAAGAAGCGGAAAGGAGCTGAGCGGTCGTGATGAGCCGCAAACCCTCGCGCCTGCTGGCGCTTGTCCTGCTGACAGCATTGTGCTGCCTTCTGCTTGCGCCCTGCGCGCTTGCCTTTGAACGGGTGGATTTGACGCACCCCTTGACGTTCGCCATTCAGGCGGATGACAACGAGGATGATGCGCACCTGCCCGGCGTGACCATCCAGCTGTATCAGGTGGCGGACATGGACGCGGACGCTCGGTTCGCCCTGCGCAGCCCGTACAGCACCCTGAATATCGACATTAACGCGCTGAAGAACGCGGCGGACTGGGCAGCCGCGTCCGAAGCGATGAAAGCCCTTGCTGCGTCCGAAACGCCTGATTTCACCGGCACGACGGATGAAAACGGTCGAGTTGCCTTCGCGGGACTCAACCCCGGTCTGTACCTTGTTTCCGGCACGCCGGTCATCATCGGCGGCTGGGCGTACAGCTTCCAGTCCTTCCTGACCTCTGTGCCGACGCGCAATGTGGACGACGAGTGGCAGTACGATGTCCTCTCCACCATCAAGCTGGAACGTTCACCCGCGCTGATTGACCTTGAGTGCGTCAAGGTGTGGGACGACGACAACCGCGGCACATATCGCCCTGTGCAGATTGAAATTCATCTGATGCAGGACGGTCAGCATATCGACACGGTGATTCTGAACAGCGAAAACAACTGGCATCATATCTTCAAGGATTTGCCGGCTGACCATGTGTACACCCTCAACGAGATTCTGGGGGATGACGTGTACTATGAGCCGGAATATTCCATCGAAAACGGCGTGTATGTGATTACCAATCGCCGCACGGTCACGCCGACCCCGACCGCTCCGATTCCCGAAACGGGGCAGCTGTGGTGGCCGGTGCCGATTCTGGCGGGCGCGGGCATGATTCTGTTCGTCATTGGCTGGATTCTGCACCGGAAATGGAGCCAAGAACATGAAGAACCGTAAGGGCAATCTGCTGATGACGCTGGGGATGGTGCTGATTTTGGCGGCGATGGCGCTGGTGGGCTACAACCAGTGGGATGCCAGCCGCGCGCAGCAGGAATCGGATGATGCGCTGATGGCGCTGGAGCAGATTCGCATTCAGCGGCAGATGGAATCGCAGCAAACCGCTGCACCGCCCGTAATCACCGCGACGATGATGCCGACGGACGCACCCGCGACGGATGCGCCGATAACCGACGCGCCGACGGCGGATGCCACTGCGGCGGATACCCCGGCAGCATCCACGCCCTCCGTAACTGACGCACTGACGACCGACATTCCGCGTGATGACGTAACCGCCACGAACACCCCTGCGACGGATGCGCCCGCAACGGCGAATCCTGCAACGAATCCGCCGAAACCGACGAGCGCGCTAACGGCGAGTCCTGCGACGAATCCGCCGAAGCCGACGAGCGCGCCGACGGCAGGGACTGCAACGAATCCACCGAAGCCGACGAGCACGCCGGATGCCGCGCAGACATCAAATCCGACGAGCACGCCGGAAATCACCGAAACGCCCATGCCGACGGAATCAACCGAACCGACCGAAACGCCTGAACCGACACCATCCCCCGAACCCACGTCGACACCCACGCCCGCGCCGACGGGCAAGCTCTACGAGCGCGTGCCGGGAATCGAAATGCCGGGCGAGAAGGTCAATGGGCACGAGTACATCGGCACGCTGTCCATTCCGTCGCTGGGGCTGAAAGTGCCGGTGCAGCGCAATTGGTCGTACGAGAACCTGAGCGTGTCGCCGTGCCGCTATTCCGGCAGCGCCTACGCGGACAACCTCGCTATTATTGCGCACACCTACCACTTTGGCAAGCTGAGCAGCTTGGCGCTGGACGCAACCGTTACCTTCACGGACATGGAGAATAACGTTTTCCGCTACGTTGTGCGGGAGAAAAACACGATTTCCCCCAACGATGCGAACGAAATTGCCCATTCCGGCTATGACCTGACGCTTGTGACCTGCACCATCAGCGGCACAAAACGCGTGGCGGTGTACTGCGAGCGCGTGAAATAATCCAACAAAAGGACTGTCTGCAACGGGCAGCCCTTTTTTCGTGAAATCCATGCAACACGGCAGGAATTGACGGGGTGGAGCGCGAAATAAACAAGCACGGCGTTACTTTCGCCGCAGGAAAGGAAAGCAAACTTGAACTGGAAAATACACGTTTATCGTGCTATCCTCTGGCTGATTACGCTGTCTCTGCTGCTGGTGATGTTCGGCTTCTCGGCACAGGAAGGCACGCAGTCCAGCAGCATCAGCGATAAAATTGCCCGCCCAATTACGGATTCTCTGGCGCAGCGGCAGGGACTGACGGGGCAGGCGTACTGGAAGCTGTATGTACAGGTGGATTTTGCCGTGCGGAAAACGGCGCATTTCTTGGAGTACACGCTCTTGGGAATGCTGCTGACGCTGCTGCTGGACAGCTACTGCGCCCGCTGGCACTGGCTGTCATGGGCGGGATGTACGCTCTATGCCGCGACGGACGAAATCCATCAGCTTTTCGTTGCCGGGCGCACGGGCAAGTGGCAGGATGTGCTGCTGGATTCATCGGGCGCGCTGGCGGGGCTGCTGCTGGCGATGCTCGTGCTCTGGCTGATTCGGCGGCGCAGGGCGAAAAAGCAATCAACATAATAAATAGGAGGCAGATTATGCTGACAATCGAACAGCTTTACGACCTTAACCACACATTGGCGGCGGATTACCTGCGGCAGTTTACCTATCCGTGGGAGGCGCTTGCGGGCATCAAGGCGGAAATCCTGCGCATCGGCGCGGCGCTTGACCCGGCGGAATACACCGAAATCAGCGAGCACGTCTGGGTGCACAAAACCGCGACGGTTGCGCCGACGGCGTATCTGGGTGCGCCCTGCATCATCGGCGCGCGGACGGAAGTGCGGCATTGCGCGTTCATCCGCGGCATTGCGCTGGTAGGGGCAGACTGTGTGGTCGGCAACTCTGTGGAGCTGAAGAATGTGATTCTTTTTGATCATGTGCAGACGCCGCACTACAACTACGTCGGCGACAGCATCCTCGGTTATTGCAGCCACATGGGGGCGGGGTCGATTACCAGCAACGTGAAGAGCGACAAGACGCTGGTGACGGTTCGCGGCGCAGGCGAAAGCATGGCAACCGGCTTGAAGAAAATGGGGGCAATGCTTGGCGACTATGTGGAAGTCGGCTGCAACAGCGTGCTGAACCCCGGCACGGTTATCGGGCGGGAGAGCCAAATCTACCCGCTGAGCTGCGTGCGTGGTGAAGTGCCCGAAAGAAGCATCTGGAAAACTGGCGGCGTGGTGGTGAAGAAGCAATGATTCAGCCGATTGTGAGAGATGTGATGTTCCTGTCCTGCAAGAGCCAGATGGCGACGGCGGAGGATTTGCCCGTTGCGCGCGACCTTGCGGATACCCTGCGCGCCCATGCGCACGAGTGCGTCGGCATGGCGGCGAACATGATTGGCGTCCGCAAGCGCATCATTGCGGTGATGGCGGGGAAAACCGTGCTGGTGATGCTTAACCCGGTCATCACGGATCGCCAGATCCCCTTCGCAGCGCAGGAGGGGTGCTTGTCGCTGGACGGCGAGCGCCCGTGTTTGCGGTATCAGCAGATTTTGATGGAATATCAGGATGAGCAGCTGCAGCGGCATGTGCAGCGGTTCTCTGGTTTCACCGCGCAGGTGATTCAGCATGAGGTGGATCATTTGGAAGGCATCATTATTTGAGGTGAGGACATGACTATCACACAAACGCTCTGTCAGGAGTTCCAAACCGCCCCGTGGCAAATCGACGCCGTCATTCGCCTGCTTGACGAGGGCTGCACGCTGCCGTTTATCGCGCGTTACCGCAAGGAACAGCATGGGTCGCTGGATGACCAGAAGC
>ENA-OYWC01000241-OYWC01000241.1-human-gut-metagenome-genome-assembly--contig:-NODE-241-length-24446-cov-6.986306_pt1 | contig 24446 bp, 14 predicted proteins | sample MGYA00244165_ERZ653387 | MGnify/ENA primary metagenome ERZ653387 (study PRJEB26926, sample SAMN06164974) | human gut metagenome | biome: ENVO:00009003; feature: ENVO:2100002; material: ENVO:00002003...
GTATACAGGGAAGAAAAGCTTAAGGTGTTCATCATTTCAATCCTGTTATCCGATAAGACACAAAAACTTTTCACCTATTTTTAATAAAGCCTCAACAACTTAAACTGGTGATGATAAAGTAAAGAGCCGTTAGAAATATAAAATCATCTCTCTTTTATTGCAGATAATCAAAAAATAAATTACTTTTGTTTCACTTAAAACGAATCAATAAACAACTTAAATAACAGAACAGTATGATAGACGCAAAAACTTGCATCAACGACGCACAAGAGAAAATGGACATGGCCGTTATGTATTTGGAAGAGGCCTTAGCGCACATTCGTGCAGGAAAAGCCAGTACCCGGTTGCTGGACGGCATTCGTGTTGACTCTTATGGAAGCATGGTTCCCATCAGTAATGTAGCTGCCGTGACTACTCCCGATGCACGCAGTATCGCCATCAAGCCATGGGACAAAAGTATGTTCCGTATCATCGAAAAAGCTATCATGGACTCTGATTTGGGCATCACTCCCGAAAACAACGGTGAAATTATCCGTTTGGGTATTCCGCCATTGACAGAGGAACGCCGCAAGCAACTGGCCAAACAATGTAAAGGCGAAGGCGAAACCGCAAAAGTAAGTATACGCAACGCACGCCGTGACGCTATAGATACACTGAAAAAAGCTGTTAAAGAGGGTATGCCCGAAGACGAGCAAAAGAATGCGGAAGCCAAACTTCAGAAAGTACACGATAAATATATCGCGAAGATTGAAGAACTTCTGGCAGAGAAAGATAAAGAAATTATGACGGTTTAATGAAGAACTTAAAATAATGAAGCAATAATAATGAAGAAGGAAGAATTGTCCTGCACAGCCTTGCTTTTGTCCGTGCGGTCCAATTCCTCTTTCTTCATTTTTCATTCTTCATTTTAATTTATGAAAGGACTAGTAATAAAAAACACAGGCAGCTGGTATCTTGTCAAAACAGAAGACGGACGTACCATCGAATGCAAGATCAAAGGAAATTTCCGTTTAAAGGGTATTCGGAGTACCAATCCCATTGCTGTAGGAGATTATGTACAAATCATTATCAACAATGAAGGAACCGCCTTCATCAGTGAGATAGAAGACCGCAAGAACTATATCATCCGGCGCGCCTCCAACCTTTCCAAACAATCGCACATACTGGCAGCCAATCTGGATCAATGTATGCTGATTGTTACAATTAATTATCCCGAAACCTCAACTATATTCATTGACCGTTTTCTAGCCACCGCGGAAGCATACCGTGTACCCGTCAAACTGATATTCAATAAGACAGACAGGTATAATGAGGATGATACACGCTATATGGATGCTCTGATAAACCTGTACACATACATCGGTTACCCTTGCTTCAAAGTTTCCGCACTGAACAACATAGGTACAGATGAAGTGAAAAAAGACCTGGAAGGGAAGGTCACTTTGCTTTCCGGCAACTCAGGAGTAGGGAAATCAACATTAATCAATGCTATTTTGCCTGAACAAACCTTGAAAACAGGTGAAATTTCCGATTACCATAACAAAGGAATGCATACCACAACCTTTTCCGAAATGTTCCCAGTAGACGGTGGTGGATACATCATCGACACTCCGGGTATCAAAGGTTTCGGAACATTTGATATGGAAGAAGAGGAAGTAGGACATTACTTTAAAGAAATATTTGAATATTCCGCTCATTGCAAGTATGGAAACTGCACCCATAGGCACGAGCCCGGATGCGCCGTACGCGATGCAGTGGAGAAACATCTAATCAGCGAGTCACGCTATACTTCTTACCTAAATATGTTGGAAGACAAGGAAGAAGGCAAGTATCGCGCCGCTTACTAAAAACCACAACTTTATGAAAAAACACCTCTTAGCTATTGCACTGTTTGCATTATGCACCACCGGGCTGAATGCCGCTTCTCCTAAAAAAGTAGCTCCTGAAAAAAAAGGAGTAGAAACCATTAACCGTGCCACAGCCGAAGCACATATCGGCTTTTTGGCCTGTGACGAACTGGAAGGACGCGAAGCCGGATGGAAAGGTGGACGCATTGCAGGCAATTATATCATTTCCTGCCTGAAACAGATGGGAATAAAGCCACTGGACGGAGACTATATACAGCCCTTTGACGTGTATCATGCTGAACGGCAAGTGAAAGGGAAACGCTGGCAAGTACATCCCGATTCTATTGCGGAACTGAAAAAAGTGGTACATCAAAAATTGGCATTACGTAATATCTTAGGTAAAATAGAAGGAAAGAATCCAAATGAAATTGTCATTATCGGTGCACATTACGACCACATAGGCTACGATCCGATGCTGGAAGGAGATCAGATTTATAACGGTGCAGATGATAATGCATCAGGCGTTCAAGCCGTATTACAGGTAGCCCGTGCTTTTCTTGCTACCGGCGAGCAGCCGGAACGTACCGTTATCTTCGCTTTTTGGGATGGTGAGGAAAAGGGATTGCTGGGCTCCCGTTATTTCGCCATGAACTATCCGGATATTAAAAAGGTAAAAGGCTATTTGAACTATGACATGATAGGACGTAACAACCGGGAGGACCAGCCCGATTATTTCGTTTACTTCTATACCGCAGCCCATCAGGCCTTCGGTGACTGGCTGAAAAAAGATATTGAAGATTACCGCTTGCAGCTATCTCCTGACTACCGGGCTTGGGACAATCCGGTGGGAGGCAGCGACAACGGCACGTTCGCCAAACTGGGAATACCTATTATATGGTATCACACTGATGCCCATCCCGATTATCACCTTCCGGGAGATGAAACACAGAAAATCAATTGGCTGAAGATAGTCGATATAACCAAAGCCTCTTTCCTTGCGATGTGGAAACTGGCAAACGAAAAAAAATATTAAAAAAGAACGTGGCGTTTAAACTGAACGCCACGTTTTTTTATCTAATCTTACATTAACGTATTTATTAAACCCATATAGAAAGGCACATGAACAAACGAATCAAATGGGGCATCATTATATTAATCGGAGCCGGCTTGGCCGGACTAGGCATCTATCAATTTACCCCTCACGAAAATGAAGAACTGACAGCCGCCGACGCGTTACCTAAAGAAAACAAGCAACGCACATTGAAAGTCAATGCACAAGTCATAAAACCACACTTGCTGACAGATGAAATATTGGTGACCGGACGCCTGGTTCCTGACGAAGAAGTGAGTCTGTCTTTTGAAACCTCCGGAAAGATCACCGATATTTTTTTCACAGAAGGCACATTGGTAAAACGAGGAGAATTACTTGCCAAAGTAAACGACCGGCAGTTACAGGCTCAATTAAAACGTCTGGAAGCACAAATACCTTTAGCCGAAGACCGTGTGTTCCGCCAAAACGCCCTGTTAAAACGAGATGCGGTCAGTAAAGAAGCATACGAACAGGTAAAAACCGAACTTGCCACCCTTAACGCTGATATCGAAAATATCAAAGCCAACATTGACATGACCGAACTCCGCGCACCATTCGACGGTATCATCGGATTGAGGCAGGTCAGTACGGGAGCATACGCCTCCCCCACCACTGTAGTAGCCAGACTGACCAAAGTGACTCCATTGAAAGTAGAGTTCGCTGTACCGGAACGTTATGCCCGGGAAATAAAAAAAGGGACTAATCTGGAGTTCAAAGTAGAAGGAAAACTGGATACCTATCATGCACAGGTTTATGCAACCGAATCCAGTATAGATATGGAAACCCATTCATTGAACATCCGTGCCATCTACCCCAACCGCAACGGCGAACTGCTGGCAGGCAGATATGCAGATATTCAATTAAAACAAAAAGAAATAGAAGATGCGATAGCGATTCCATCCGAAGCGATTGTCCCCGAAATGGGTAAAAATAAAGTATTTGTTTATCGTAGCGGAGTTGCAGACCCTGTAGATGTTATTATAGGACTCCGTACCGAAGCCGAAGTACAGATTGTACGAGGATTGTCTGTGGGTGATACCATCCTGACATCGGGTACACTGCAATTACGTAAGGGAATGCCTGTGGAACTTCAGGCCATTAACTAACAACTAAAAAAATACTTTTATGAATATTTCCGAACTTAGTATCCGTAGGCCTGTGCTTGCCACCGTGCTTACCATCATCATATTACTTTTCGGACTGATCGGTTACAATACATTGGGAGTCCGCGAATATCCTTCGGTAGATAATCCGATCATCTCTGTTACCTGTAGTTACTCGGGTGCCAATGCCGATGTAATCGAGAATCAGATAACCGAGCCTTTGGAACAAAACATCAACGGTATTCCGGGAATCCGTTCTTTGTCCAGTGTCAGCCAACAAGGACAATGCCGTATCACAGTGGAATTTGAATTATCCGTCGATTTGGAAACTGCCGCCAATGACGTACGTGACAAAGTGTCCCGCGCACAACGTTACCTGCCACGCGACTGTGACCCTCCTACTGTATCCAAGGCTGATGCCGATGCAACGCCTATCCTGATGGTAGCTATCCAAAGTGACAGCCGCTCTCTGTTGGAACTGAGTGAAATAGCAGACTTGACCGTAAAAGAACAACTGCAAACCATTTCGGATGTAAGCAGCGTATCTATTTGGGGAGAAAAACGTTACTCCATGCGCCTATGGCTCGACCCCACCAAGATGGCAGGGTATGGCATTACTCCGGTAGATGTAAAGAACGCGATAACCAATGAAAATATAGAACTCCCCTCGGGCAGCATTGAAGGTAATACCGTAGAATTGACCTTACGCACCATGGGACAAATGCACACCGCTAAAGAATTCAATAACATCATATTAAAAGAAGTAGGCGGAAGAGTGGTCCGTTTCAGCGATATCGGTTACGCCGAACTAGGTCCGGCAGATATCAAGAGTTACATGAAAATGAACGGAGTGCCGATGGTAGGTGTCGTTGTCATTCCACAACCCGGTGCCAACCATATCGAAATCGCCGATGCCGTATACCAGCGTATGGAGCAGATGAAGAAGGACTTGCCCGACGATGTGAAATACAGCTATGGCTTTGACAACACTAAGTTTATCCGCGCTTCCATTGATGAAGTAAAAAGTACGGTGTATGAAGCGTTCGTACTGGTTATCATCATCATTTTCCTGTTCTTGCGCGACTGGCGCGTGACACTGATTCCCTGCATCGTGATTCCGGTTTCATTGATCGGAGCTTTCTTTGTGATGTACATAGCAGGTTTCTCCATCAATGTGCTGACCATGCTGGCGGTGGTATTGTCCGTAGGTTTGGTAGTGGATGACGCCATCGTTATGACAGAGAATATCTATATCCGCATAGAACGAGGTATGCGTCCGTTCGAAGCAGGAATAGAAGGGGCAAAAGAAATTTTCTTCGCTGTTATCTCCACCACTATCACCCTGGTGGCAGTGTTCTTGCCCATCGTATTTATGGAAGGAACCAGCGGACGTTTATTCCGTGAGTTCAGTTTCGTTGTGGCAGGTTCGGTCATCATTTCTTCCTTTGCCGCATTAACGTTCACCCCTATGCTGGCAACCAAGCTATTGATAAAACGGGAAAAACAGGGATGGTTCTACCAAAAGACAGAGCCTTTCTTTGAAGGTATGAACCGCATATATGCCCGTTCACTGAACGCTTTTCTTAAAAGACGCATATGGGCAATACCTGTTACAGTGATTATGTTGATAGCCATCGGAGTACTTTGGGTCCAGATACCCGCTGAAATGGCTCCGATGGAAGACCGGTCGCAAATAAGTATCAATACCCGTGCAGCCGAAGGCGCCAGCTATGAATACATCCGTGATTATACGGAAGATATCAACAATCTGGTAGATTCTATTATACCCGATGCCGAATCTGTAACCGCACGTGTTTCCAGTGGCAGTGGAAATATACGTATCACATTGAAAGATATCAAAGATCGTGATTACACCCAGATGGAAGTTGCCGAACGTATCTCACAGGCCATCCGCAACAAGACGAAAGCACGTGCCTTTGTGCAACAACAGTCTTCTTTCGGCGGACGGAGAGGAAGTATGCCCGTACAATATGTACTACAAGCTGTCAGTATAGAAAAACTGGAGAAAGTATTACCGGCTTTTTTAAGCAAAGTATATGACAACCCTACTTTCCAGATGGCGGACGTGGACCTGAAGTTCAGCAGCCCGGAAATGAGAGTGAATATTAACCGTGATAAGGCAGGTACAATGGGAGCCACCGTGCGTGATATAGCCGAAACACTGCAATACGGTCTCAGCGGACAACGTATGGGCTATTTTTATATGAATGGAAAACAATATGAGATTTTGGGTCAGATAAACCGCCAACAACGTAATACACCGGCCAATATCAAATCTATTTACATACGAAGCGACAAAGGGGAAATGATTCAATTGGACAATCTGGTAGAATTTGTAGAATCCGTAGCTCCTCCTAAATTGTACCACTACAACCGTTTTATTTCCGCTACCGTATCTGCCGGACTGGCAGATGGAAAGACCATCGGACAAGGCTTGGAAGAAATGGATAAAATCGCCGCCCAGACTTTGGACGAAACTTTCCGTACCGCCTTGTCGGGAGACTCCAAAGACTATCGGGAAAGTTCATCCAGCCTGATGTTTGCTTTCATTCTGGCATTGATACTTATCTATCTTATTCTGGCGGCACAGTTCGAAAGTTTCAAGGACCCTTTCATCATCATGCTTACCGTTCCTCTGGCCATTGCAGGAGCACTGATTTTCATGTATGCCGGTGGCATTACCATGAACATATTCAGCCAGATCGGTATTATTATGCTGATTGGTCTGGTAGCAAAGAATGGTATCTTGATTGTGGAATTTGCCAATCAGAAACAAGAATCCGGTGAAAACAAGATGCAGGCCATACGGGATGCCGCTTTGCAACGCTTGCGCCCTATTCTCATGACAAGTGCCTCTACCGTATTAGGTTTGATTCCACTGGCATTCGCAACAGGAGAAGGCGCCAATCAACGTATCGCCATGGGTACGGCTGTTGTGGGAGGAATGTTAGTATCTACTTTCCTGACCATGTATATCGTACCGGCTATTTATAGTTATATATCTACCAACCGAAACGTTAAAACAGAAACTGTATGAAACGAATCATTATAACTTTATGTATCTGTACTGCATGGGTGGCTTCCACCTATGCGCAATATCCTTATACGCTGAAAAAATGTCTGGAGGAAGGACTTGCAAACAATTATTCCATACGTATCACCCGTAATGAAGAACAGATCAGCCATAACAATGCCACATTAGCAAATGCCGGTTATCTGCCGACTGTTGATTTGTCTGCCGGATATACAGGAACGTTGGACAATACGGATACCAAGAGTAGAAGTACAGGCACTACAGCCAGTGAACGAAACATCTACGACCAAACCTTAAAGGCCGGACTGGATGTAAACTGGACTCTGTTCGACGGATTCAATATCAGCACCACCTACAAAAAACTGAAGGAACTGGAACGCCAGGGAGAAACCAACACGCGTATTACCCTTGAAGACTTCATAGCGGGACTCACTGCCGAATACTATAATTATGTACAACAGGAAATACGTCTGAAGAACTTCCTTTACGCTGTGTCTTTATCCAAAGAACGCCTGCGCATTGTAGAAGAACGATACCATATCGGTAATTTTTCCCGGCTGGATTATCAACAAGCCAAAGTGGACTTCAATGCAGACAGTGCACAATATATGAAACAACAGGAACTGGTGGTTACCTCACGTATCAACCTGAACGAGTTAATGGCTGTACAGGAAGTCAACCGACCGCTACGTGTCAATGACTCCATTATAACAGTGAATGATGCGCTGAATTACGATGAATTATGGGAATCCACCCTCAAGACGAATGCCAACCTGCTGAAAGCTGATCAAAATACAACAATTGCCCAATTGGATTACCGTCAGGTTCTATCCCGTAATTATCCCTATGTGAAATTGAACGCCGGTTATGGCTATACATTCAACAAATATGAAACAAACGCCACCAGCCGGAGAAGCAATTGGGGACTAAACGGAGGAATTACCGTAGGCATTAACCTATGGGATGGTAACCGTCGCCGTGAAAAGCGCAATGCCAGCCTGCAAATACGTAACTCGCAACTGGAAAGAGAACAGCTGAAATTGGGCTTGAAAGCGGATTTAAGCAATCTGTGGCAGGCCTATCGCAATAATTTACGTTTATTAAATTTGGAACGCCAGAATCTGGTTGCCGCCCGTGAAAACCATGAAATAGCCAAAGAACGTTATCTGTTGGGAGATCTCTCCGGTATCGAGATGCGTGAAGCCCAAAAGAGCCTGCTTGATGCGGAAGAACGTATTTTGTCTGCTGAATATAACACCAAAGTCTGTGAAATTTCCCTGCTCCAACTAAGTGGAAGAATAACGAAATATCTCGAATAATCGTTATAGCCTTTACTTATAGCTTGTAATTCAGGGCAGTTATCCGTACCTTTGCACACAATTATCACTAAATATGTTGTAAAAAGATATGGGATTATTTATCAAGAAGCCTTTTGCTGCATTACAAGCCGAAGCCAATGAATCTGGAAACAAGACCCTGAAAAGAGTCTTGGGACCATGGAGCTTGATCGCATTAGGAGTAGGTGTTATCATCGGTGCCGGATTATTCTCCATCACCGGAACAGTAGCCGCAGGATACACAGGGCCTGCCATTACTTTATCTTTCGCCATAGCGGCAATAGGTTGTTGCTTTGCCGGTTTATGTTATGCCGAGTTTGCTTCCATGATACCTGTAGCAGGTAGTGCTTATACATACTCATATGCTACAATGGGCGAACTTATAGCATGGATTATCGGCTGGGATCTAGTATTGGAATATACTGTTGCCGCTACTACCGTCAGTATCAGCTGGAGCAGATATCTCGTTGTTTTTCTGGAAGGAGTGGGGATAAATATCCCCCATGCACTTGCTGCTTGTCCCTGGGACGGAGGTATTGTGAATATACCGGCCGCACTGATTGTAGTGCTGATGAGTATTTTTCTGATTCGTGGAACAGAAGGAAGTTCTATCTTTAACGGCTTCATTGTGTTCCTGAAAGTGGCAGTGATTCTTATTTTCGTTGTATTAGGATGGAAATACATTAATGCAGAGAATTATGTTCCTTATATCCCTGCCAATACAGGTACTTTAGGCGAGTTCGGATTCTCGGGCGTATTGCGTGGAGCAGCGATTGTATTTTTCGCCTTTCTTGGTTTTGACGCCGTAAGTACAGCCGCTCAGGAAACAAAAAATCCGAAACGGGATATGCCCGTCGGCATTCTAGGTTCCCTGCTGATTTGCACCATTCTTTATATGGTATTTGCTTACGTAATGACGGGAGTTGCCCATTATTCTGACTTTGCAGGACAACAAGGTATCGCACCTGTTGCCGTAGCGATTGACCACATGGGACATGCAGATGCCACAGGAGTAATTCATCCGGATTATCCGTGGTTGAACCGGGCCATCGTACTGGCTATCCTGTTTGGTTACTGCTCGGTTATTATGGTAACTTTGCTAGGACAAAGCCGTGTATTTCTAAGTATGAGCCGCGACGGACTGTTGCCTCCTTTCTTTTCAAAGATTCACGAGAAATACCGGACACCGGCACACAGTAATTTGTTATTCATGGTCATTGTAGGAGGGCTGGCAGCATTTGTTCCGGCACGTGTAGCCGGAGAAATGACCAGTATAGGTACCTTATTCGCCTTCACATTGGTTTGCGCGGCAGTATTGATCGTGCGTAAAAGTATGCCTGACGTACATCGTGCCTTTAAAACTCCTTTTGTTCCCACGGTACCGATTCTAGGCATCCTTACCTGCCTTTGTATGATGTTGTTTCTTCCGGCTGATACTTGGATCCGATTGGTATTATGGATGCTGATAGGTCTGGATGTTTATGCCTGCTATGGAGTAAAACACAGCAAACTGGAACATAACGTAAAACGACGCAAAGGACTCACCATATTGAATATGACAGGAATCGCCCTGTCTGTACTTTCAGTTATTACAGGATTGTGGCATCAACAGACAGTAGGCTGGGAAGAAGACAAGACATTGCTCGCTATTTCGTTCGTCTTTGCGTTCACACATTGCGCATTCTATATGGTACGTATCTGGAAACAGACATCCGAGAAGAAGAAGTAAGCGTTTTCCACACGCTATCTGTTTCCATAACTTTCATTCACCGTAAGGGGGTAAATTCAATCCACCCCCTACCGTGAATAAAGTTATCATAGTTTCATACCCATCGGTTCTGAACCCATAATCAAGCCTTATAACCTATGAAAGTCTTAAGTTATCCATAGTAGAAAGAACATTTAAAAAACTTCTTCAAAAATGTTTTTAGCTACTACCACAGTATTTCCTTCAGGAATTGAGGAATAGAATCCTGTTTCTTTAGTCCATGCTTCTTCCAAGGTATAAAAATCAAGTTCCTCCGGTTGCTTTCCATCCAGGACACAAGCTAAATAATCAAAATAAGCCTTCCATCTCATAAAATAGAAATCTTTCAAAATGCCATTCCATTCTTTATGAGCATAATCACGAAGTCCGCCTTGATCTGCCGCTACACGATTTCCCCATGTAGTAATCTGAACACGTGCATTCCATTCGTATAATGCTTTTTCTTCCTGGGTCTGTCCTGCTGAACGTGCCGCTTCAATCCAAGTTCCAACCTTGAATTCTTTCCGGGTACCCAACAACTGGTCTTGCAATAGAATAAGATGCAGAAAATGCTGTGAAGCCAACTCAAATACTTGCTTGTCTCCTGCCCGAAACGCAGCCGTTACCACTTTTTGCATCAAACGCCCCTTTTCTGCCAATGCCTGCCGTAGCACATCCACCAAATCGAACTCAAAATTATTATTACCCTGATATTTATCAGCCACAGAAACCATCAGTCGGGCAGCCTCTATCACATCCTGCGGATTATAGTATTCTTTCATCTCCGACCAACTGGATACCTGATATACATCCAACCCCGGACGAGCGCAGAATACAGACTCATGCGTTCCCTGTTGTATTTTCTCCTTGGGACTATTATAAATACCGTTACCCAATAAATCCCAAACTTGTTGCAAAGCCTCATCCTCTACCCCATAACGAGCATATACGTATCCTTTCAACCACTCATCACGAGTAAACCGATGTTCACGCCACGGCAATTCCATCACCAGCTCATACATAACCGGATTGTTCTCAATACCTTCCGGAGTCATCCCTACTCCACGCAATGTCCTTCCGGCATGAACATCTGCTTTCGCGTCATAAAAGCCATCAATCAGCGCATCCATTTTACCATGAAGCCCAATGTTACCACCAAAATTCAACAACATGCAGTACACCCACCCATGCTGCCCGTATCCTCCTTTGCGACACCACTCTGACGCCGGGTCTCCCCATTGCGGACGGCATTCGCTATGCAAGTCCAAGACTAACAGGTCTCCTGCTTCCAGATGCTCTATCATCGGAGTACGAGGATTGTCCTGCCATGCCTGAGCCACCCACACAGCATCCGGATTTGTTTTTTTCATGGCTTTCATGATGGCTTTACCGGCTGCATCCAAATTTACTCCTTGAATACTTCCCCCTTCATGAAACGGATCAATAGCGTAAAAACCAGTTTTTCCATACAGTTTTGTCAGTTCTTTATAATACAAAGCAGAGATTTCTTCAAAGCGTTCATCCTCCGGCTGTAAAAAGGCAGGACGATGATAGCTGCACCAAAATCCGGGATCAGCAACATTCAATCCTAATTTCTCCTTTGCATTATGAGGAACCATGCCACAATATCCCGGCAACACAGGTTCGATGCCATATTCACGCATTCTTTTTACAATCTTCTTCTGAAGTTTTTCCTGACGGGTATACCAACTTTCAGGATTAGGTCCTCCCCACCCTTCCAGATTATTCATCAACCACCAAGCTGTAAAACCCGGTCCGGCTACAAATTCATTAATTTCATCCTTAGTATATCCCAGTTTTAGAAGTACATTTCTCCAAACCGACTCAGTCCCTGTCAATGCCAGGGAAAGATTGATACCATGAAGCGCCATCCAATCTATCTCCTTTTCCCAACGCTCCCAGTCCCAAAAAGCCATGGAATAAGAGAAAGTACAATAATTCAGATCATAACGATAGGGCAGATCCGTTTCATGCCGTTCCTTTTTAGTCACAGGAGGCAAAACAGCAGGCAGTTTTGCAGTCATTCCATTCCAAGAAAGATGTATGCCTGCATAATATTTCAAATACCAATTCAATCCGGTAGCAATATTTACATAGTCATTACCCCGGATAATTACTTTATCACCTTTCTGATCGAGTTCAAAAAAATCGGTCCCCGATTTCTGACGTTCGATAATAAATTTGGAGGAAGCTCCTTTGTCGATGCGCTCTAATAATCCTGTAACAGGAGAAGAAAATAAGTTGCTTGTCACCCATAACAGCACAAACAACAATCGTAGTTTTTTCATCATATTATTAAGGTAACGGATAACACCAATTAAATAAAAAACAGAACAGCCCCCTCGCCTTTAAAGGGAGGAAGGCTGTATTAGTATTATTACGAAATAATTAATTATTTACAATTTCCAAGGCAACGCGGCTTCAACTGCTTGAAGAAGTCATTACCTTTATCGTCCACCAAGATGAATGCCGGGAAATCTTCCACTTCAATTTTCCAGATAGCTTCCATACCCAATTCCGGATATTCCACACACTCAATGCTCTTGATATTATTCTGAGCAAGGATAGCAGCCGGACCACCAATAGAGCCCAGATAGAAACCGCCATACTTCTTACAAGCATCCGTTACCTGCTGGCTACGATTACCTTTTGCCAACATTATCATGCTACCACCATGTGACTGGAACAAATCCACATACGGATCCATACGTCCTGCCGTAGTGGGCCCCATAGAACCACAAGCCATACCTTCCGGAGTTTTTGCCGGACCGGCGTAATAGATAGGATGATCTTTGATATACTGCGGCAAATCTTCGCCACGATCCAAACGCTCTTTCAATTTAGCATGAGCGATATCGCGACCTACAATAATGGTTCCGTTCAATGACAGACGGGTAGCTACCGGATACTTGGTCAATTCTTTCAGGATATCCGCCATCGGTTGGTTCAAATCAATCTTAACCACATCGCCTTCACCGGCTTCACGGAGTTCTGCCGGAATCAGCTCACCCGGTTTATCATCCATCTTTTCAATCCAGATACCATCTTTATTGATCTTACATTTTATATTACGGTCAGCAGAACAGGAAACGCCCAGACCGATAGGACAAGAAGCACCGTGACGAGGCAAGCGGATGATGCGAACATCGTGAGCCATATACTTACCACCAAACTGTGCACCCAAGCCAATCTTATAAGCTTCTTCCAATACTTGTTTTTCCAGTTCCACATCGCGGAAAGCACGCCCGTATTCATTACCGGTAGTAGGCAACTCGTCATAATAGTGAGTAGAAGCTAGCTTAACAGTCAGCAAGTTCTTCTCTGCCGATGTACCACCGATTACAAATGCAATATGATAAGGAGGACAAGCAGCCGTACCCAAAGTCTTCATTTTTTCAACAAGGAAAGGAACCAATGTAGCCGGATTCAATACAGCTTTCGTTTCCTGATATAAATAGGTCTTGTTCGCCGAACCACCACCTTTAGTCACACAAAGGAACTTGTATTCCATACCCTCAGTAGCTTCCAAATCAATTTGTGCAGGCAGGTTGCATTTGGTGTTCACCTCATCGTACATAGTCAAAGGAGCATTCTGAGAATAACGAAGATTTTCTTCCGTATAAGTCTTATAAACTCCCAAGGAAAGGGCTTCTTCATCACAATAGCCGGTCCATACCTGCTGACCTTTCTCACCATGGATAATAGCAGTACCCGTATCTTGACAAAGAGGTAATTTGCCTTTAGCTGAAACTTCCGCATTACGCAAGAAAGTCAATGCTACATACTTATCGTTATCACTGGCTTCGGGATCACTCAGAATCTTAGCAACCTGTTCATTGTGTGAACGGCGAAGCAAGAAAGAAACATCACGGAAAGCAGCGTTAGCCATAGCAGTCAGACCTTCTTTTTCAATCTTCAAGATAGGTTTTCCTTCAAACTCACTTACTGACACATAATCTTTAGTCAGCAAATAATACTCGGTTTTATCAGGTCCCAACGGGAACATGTGCTGATAGTGGAACGGAGGTGTTGCCATATTGATACTTATTTTTAGTTAAAAGTTATTAGTGTGACAAAGGTAGTAACTATTATCGAAATTTTTCCTTAATTAGCGTGAAAACTTTCAAGGAATGTACTTACCTTTGCCAACTCATTAAAATAACATCACATTATACATGAAAAGATTAGGCAAATTCTTATTTATTACTTCATTACTGTTATGCTTTCTCATCCCTCGAGGATGGACACAAACCCAAGCAAAAAACCAACCGGACAGTATCGAACTCAAACTGAAGGAAATCTACACGAAACGGGAAGTCATGATTCCCATGCGTGACGGAATCAAGCTTTACACCGCTGTCTACGAACCGAAAGACAACAGCAGGCAGCATCCTATCCTGATGCACCGCAGCCCTTACTCTTGTTCCCCATACGGAGAAGGATTTGACCGTCATTTCAGAACTAATCTGAAAAACTATATAGAGCACCGATATATTATCGTCTTCCAAGATGTACGTGGACGGCATAAGAGTGAAGGAATATTTATCCAAGTACGCCCTCTCAACAAAAACAAAAAGGGTAAGAAAGATAAAAAGAATATAGACGAAGCTACGGACACATACGATACCATAGAATGGTTGATTCACAACACATATAATAACGGAAATGTAGGAACATGGGGAATCAGTTATGATGGTTTCTATGCCACTATGACAGCCTCCTCCAATCATCCGGCTTTGAAAGCTGTTTCTCCGCAAGCTCCCGTCACCGACTGGTTCCGTGGAGATGACCGTCATCACAACGGAGCCTTCACCCTGCTGCAAACCACTAATTTCCTTCCCAGACTGGAAGGACGCCACATAGGGAAAGGAGTGATGAACCAAATTGTAAAGAATGATGTTTACACAGATTTTCTGGCACTCGGTACCTTTAAGAATGTAGACGACCTGGTACGTGATACCACACAGACATTGTGGAATGATATCAAAAACCATCCTGATTTCGATGATTTCTGGAAAGAGCGCGATGCACGCACCTCCTGTTATAACTTGAAGCCAGCCATATTGGTGGTAGGTGGACTGTATGACTCCGAAGACTGTTACGGAGCTTGGAATCTTTATAAAGCCATCAAAGAGCAATCACCGGATACAGATTTATATCTGACATTCGGTCCTTGGTGGCATGGAGCATGGACAGTACGCGGGTTCCAAGGTTTCGGTAATCTGTATTTCGGTAAAAGCACTTCAGCTTATTACATGGACAAAATAGAATATCCTTTTTTCCGATATTTCCTGGAAGGAAAGGGAGAAAAGCCCAAGCATAAAGTAAATATATTCCATACAGGTGAAAACGAATGGAAAACATACGACGAATGGCCTGTACAAAAGACTGCCGGTACACCTTATTATATACATAAAAACGGATCAGTATCCACACAAGCACCGGCAGAACAAGAGTCTTATTCAGAATATATTTCAGATATGTCACGTCCGGTACCCTATACGGCAAACCCTACCACTTACCGGACAAAAGAATTCATGGTAGATGACCAACGCTTTGCCACTTCACGTCCCGATGTCATTACTTTCATGACGGAGCCGCTATGTGATACATTGACACTGGCCGGCCCTATAGAAGTGGAATTAATGACTGCCATTAGTAGTACTGACGCTGATTTTATGGTGAAAGTAATTGATGTATATCCTGAAAAATTTGAATATTCCAAAACTGCACGCAGTTATTTAAAGAGTGACTACCCAATGAGTGGGTACCAGCTGATGATTCGTGGCGAATTATTCAGAGGACGCTTCCGTAAGGGATTCGACAATCCCCTGCCTTTCAAACCGGAAGAAATAACTCCGGTTAATTACACACTGTATGATGTGGCACACACATTCCTGCCGGGACACAGACTGATGATTCAAATTCAAAGTTCCTGGTTCCCCATTATTGACCGCAATCCACAAAGGTTTATTGATACCTATCATTGTACGGTAGAAGATTTTGTGATGAAACAAAAAATCAAAATTTATCATCAGCAAGGAGCTGCAAGCAGAGTTATACTACCTGTGGTAAAAAAATAAAAAGGAAGTATCCAAACAAGCTCAAATGTCATCCAATAGCAAGAGCCGTATGACTACTCCAGCATTCATACGGCTCTTTTTATATGTAACTACCATCTGTAACTTTTCCGAAGGTTCATCTTAGTCTGGATACTCTCATCAAAAATATCATATAGAAGCAATCCGTTCTATCAACTCGTTACCCAACGCTGTTTTCGCTTCAATATGCTGCAATACCGCTGTCACAAACGGATTACTTTCAAATACCCCACGCACCTGTTCAAAATCCTGCTCCATTTCTTCACGTGATCCATCTGCACCGAACCCCGTCATAGCAGACAAAGAAAATTCCTTTTTCGCATCGGCATAGACCATTTTATCCAATCCGACAACAGCCTCCTGCCACTTCTTCACGATAGCAATAACATCCTTTGCCGTTATTTCATCGGAACGCAGATTATAAAACTCAAGCATCTTCTCGTACGCCCATGTCCACTCGTATGTATAATAATTACGATGCATCTCAACAAAACGGTCATGAATCTGATCCACATTAGTCAGGATTCCAGATTCTATATCTGCCATCAACTTCTCTATTTCACTTTTAGGAGCGATCAATCCGGAAATATCCACCCATTCTCCTGTCCCTATCTCTGTATCAGGAATCAACCGGGCACGGATTTCCTCATCACTGCTAAAACGAACCTCCTCCAAACGCTTGATTAATGAATTACCCAAAAATTTATGAATAGCCGTTTCATAAAAACGAATGCCATTATTTAAAGAAGAATTCTTAATTTTCGCACTTTGGTAAGAGTAAGTTTCTGAAGTTTCTCCGGATACTTTACGTAATTCTTTCAGAATACTACGCCCTTTCATCATTTTCTGAATAGTATAGGGACTCAACAGGTTATAATTAATCTGATCCAAACGGTTCGGATCTTTACGTTTGTCACGTTTAGGCCACTTTTGAGCATCTCGAATCGTACCTACACTCCGCAAATTTACCCCCGGCACCAAATAAGTGGTATTTTGCTGCTCTATCAGATAAGAAAAAGGCAGATTAGAAGTATCAGCATGGTTCACATGACGCCCCATAACCAAAGAAAATGCACCTACACGTGCGGGCCATAAAATATAAGAATCGGAAGTAGTCTTCGCCCCACGCTCCATAGCCCCCTGATGAATCGGACCTAACTTATACATATGGTTGCTTTGATTAGAGCCGGAACCCGCATTCATAAAAGAGAACATTCCGGCAATCAGCAAAGTAGACTTATGATGAGTCACCGTAAAGGGTCCGGCAAAAATGGCACATGCCTCACCGTTCTCTTCTTGACAATTACTGAAAAACAAAGAATCAGATGCAGAATAGTTATGTCCCAAATGACATGCCTGGCTGATAAAGCAACGGGTCAACATAGTTCCATCTTCCACATTGGAGCCGCTTGATATAATAAAATCATCGCATACCACTCCATAGCCGATATGAATAGGCGCTTGCTCATTACTGTTCAAGCTACCGTTTTTCAATCGTCCCGCCCCTTCTATCTTACAATAATCACCTATTCGTACATTCTTTATATATCCCGCATCAACAATGGTAACATGGTGGCCAATAGTACCTGTATCCGAAGCATTCTCTTCAGCATACCGGTCAATAATGGCTTTCATCCGGCAAATCAATTCAGGACGATGACGGTACAATGCCAGAATATAGGCCTGATGCGCTGACAGACGATCATGAATAGGCACTTCACGTCCACCCGTTTCATTCAATACAGCTACTTCAACGCCATTCCCAAACTTGCTCCGGCCATCTACCAGAATGATATCTACATTCTCTATAAATGCATAGTCCCCAATGATATAGTTGGCTATATAGTTCTTTATATTCTCAATACAACAATTATCGCCCACCGTTACATTATGCAAAGTCGCATGATACAATCCGGAATGTTTACGCATGCCACCTGCCAACGTAAACTCATCTTCAAAGACCCCCAATCTGACCTTTCCGGAAAAACGGGTATGATAAATATAGTCCGTCTTAAAGTTCTCTACTACTTCAATTTCATCCCAATCAACCGCAGTGCATGATCTCTCTTTTAATTGTTGTATTTCTTCTTGTGTAAGTGAACGATAAGTTTTCATCTTCTATATGTATTTATTCTTCATCATAGGTTTGATAAAGAAAATCGTTATAAGGATACTTCTGTACGTGTAGCTCGCGTACCTTATTATATATAATAGTCTTCAATTCATCCATATTTATTTTCTCTCTGGCAGAAATGAAGATACAATTATCATTCAATTTTGCCATCCATGTCTTCATCAGTTCTTCCAATGTAATATTCTCCCTGGTTTTAGGAGTCAAATCATCCTCTGCTTTCTCTATATAGGTATAAGCATCTATCTTGTTAAAAACAATCATGGTAGGCTTTCCACCTGCCTCCAAATCAGCAATCGTTTTATCAACCACAGAAATTTGTTCCTCAAAATCCGGATGAGAAATATCCACCACATGAATCAGCAGATCAGCTTCACGCACTTCGTCCAAGGTTGATTTAAAGGAATCAACCAAATCCGTTGGTAATTTACGGATAAATCCTACGGTATCTGTAAGCAGAAATGGCAGATTCTCAATAATCACTTTGCGTACTGTGGTGTCCAATGTTGCAAAAAGTTTATTTTCAGCAAAGACCTCGCTTTTTGAAAGCAAATTCATTAAAGTAGATTTTCCCACATTGGTATACCCTACCAAAGCTACACGTATCATACGCCCACGGTTTTTACGTTGAGTGGACTTCTGTTTATCAATTTCAGCCAACCGTTCTTTCAACAATGACATACGATTCAAAATGATACGACGGTCCATTTCCAACTGAGTTTCACCCGGCCCACGTAATCCCACAGAGCCTTTACCTCCACCGGCACCGGATCCACCTCCCTGACGCTCCAAGTGAGTCCACAAACGTTGCAGACGAGGCAGCATATACTTATATTGGGCCAGCTCCACTTGTGTTTTAGCATTTGCAGTTTGAGCCCGCATGGCAAAAATATCCAGAATCAGCGAAGTACGGTCCAAAATCTTCACTTTCAGTTCAGCTTCTATATTACGTATCTGCTTGGCAGAAAGTTCATCATCAAAAATCACCATTCCGACTTCACGCTCATTTTCCTCTTCCTGATGAATATATTCCTTGATTTCTTCCAGCTTTCCTTTACCGACATAAGTCACGGAATTGGCAGCAGGCAGTTTCTGAATAAACCTTTTCACCACTGTTGCCCCAGCCGTTTCGGCCAAGAACTCCAACTCATCCAAATACTCCTTGGTCTTACGCTCATCTTGTGTCTGAGTAATCAAACCAACTAAGATGGCAGTTTCAACCTGTGCTTCAGAAATTACAAATTCTTTCATTTATCTATCAATCTAAATAAGTTCGCGACAAATATAACAAAAAAAGAGGATGAACGTTGAACGTCATCCTCTTTTTTATTACAGTTATTCCCTATAGTTGTGGTTGTGGAGCAGCCGGATTGTTATCAGTGTCACTGATTCCGGAATTGGTTTCCATTTCACATTGCGGAATCCGATAGATCAGGATCTGCGCTTCTGCTGCTGAATTATATTGTACAGACGGGTCATAATTCGTATTCTTACGAACCACCGGCTTTTTCAAGCGTAGGATATCGAACAGTGAGAAACCTTCTCCCCAAAGTTCCATACGACGCTGCAACCAAACCTCATCCTGAAAATCCTGTGCCGAATTAGCTTTACTTGTAAAGGAAGGATCCCGATATGTCCGTACAAAATTTTCCAATGTACTCTTTCCGCCACTCAGATTACCCCCCATGGCTTCTGCCTCAGCCTTTATCAGATACATTTCTTCAACACGCATCAAAGGCCAGTCTGACGCATTGGTTGTGTTACCAAATATACTTTGATAAGCTCCGAACTTTGTATTTACATACGGAGTCAAACCAAAATATTCAACGATGGAAGTACCCTCAATCTGCTCATTATCAATCAATGAAGATTTATTATCCGGAGACAAGAACCATTGTTTACGGATATCTGTTTCGGGTATTAAATCATATAATGCAGAATTCACCTTTCTATATCCATCAGGCACTCCTGAAGTATAACCGTTCCCGGTAAAAGAGCACAAGTGCGAAGGCCAGTTGATAATACCAGTCTGGACAACATCATTATCAGGCGTAATCATCACTCCCCATAACCATGAACTTGCCGATGCTGAATTAAAGGTAGGAGTAGATACCTGGGCTAAAGTCTGAGGTGTACCGCCAGCAATGGCACGTTCTGCATCTTTAGCTGCATCCGCCCATTTTTGCATTAACAGATTAGCACGAGCACGCAATCCGTAAACTACTGCCTCATCAATCTGATCTTTGTTTGAGCCATTATCATACCCGGCCAATAAATCAGCAGCCGTATTCAGGTCACTCATAATTTGGTCATACACCTGCTGTACAGTTGCACGCGGATTATTCTGCATATCTTCATCAGTCATTGTTTCTGTAACAATAGGTACTGCCAGACTATTTTCATGACCTGCATAAGTAAACTGATAGATTTGAACCAAGTTCAGATAGTCATAAGCACGAGCAGCTAAAGCTTGCCCACGATAAACCTTCAAAGAAGAATCTTCCGTATCTGCCGCTATCAATTTCAGTACATTGTTTGCAGCTTTCAAGTGATTATAGAACGTTTTCCAAATCAATTCATCGCTTGAACTATCGTATACTCTGTCACTATAATTCTGAGATGTATTAAACCAATTATATCCATTAACCAATGCAACCAAGTCCTGCCCTCCTGATTCCAATATCATAGATACCGCAGGAATACCATAATCATTATGATAAGTAGTGGCATCATCTGAAATCGTACCAAAAGTATTTAATTTGGCTGCCATAGCATTCACTTCAGCAGTTATCAAATTAGGTCTGCCATTGATTATATCTTCTTTCTGTTCTTCAGATATGTAATCTCCTTCAGGAAATTTATCCAAATCGCAAGATGCCATTAATAAAGCGACACTTGCAAATGCTATATATTTATTTGACAATTTCATATTCTTAAAAATGGGTTGCTAAATTAGAAATTTAAAGATATACCTCCGGAAATTGTGCGGATAGGTGAATATACATTGTCAGCAGCCACATAACCTTGACGTGGGTCCAACCCTTTGCGAGCTGTCAGCAAAGCCACATTATCTGCAACAAAGAATACACGGACACCGTCAATCTGCATTTTACGTGTCAGACTCTTTGGCAGAGTATAACCCAATGTAATATTCTGCAAACTTAAATAGTCCGAACTAGTCAAGAAACGATCTGTTAATCTGTTCGTATATTGGTCATTAATATTCATACGAGGAACATCCGTATTTTTATTTTCAGGAGTCCATGCTTTTAACATATCTTTATGCAAAGCACTGCCTGTGGCTGCCACATCCATCAATCCTTGATAAGTATAGTCCAGAATACGTCCACCAAGCTGGTATGCAAACGAAACAGAGAGATCAAAGCCATAGGCTGTAACACTTGTTCCAAAACCACCATAAACTTTAGGTAGAATATCACCTGATGCGAATCTGTTTTCAGAAGCGACAGAATAAGATTTCGTAACTGTATTACCATTCTCATCCGGAGTCACCAGCGCCCACAGACTCTCTCCTGTTTCAGAATCCACACCTACATATTTAGGTAAATAAAGCTGGTACATAGACTCGTCTTCACGATAAATCCGGGCACCGTCAATCAATTGTCCATTCAGTTCTGGAGATAATTCCAAGACTTTATTCTTAAAATGTGTAAGATTAAAGTTTACATTCCAGGAAAAATTCTTGTTTTCAATTATATTGGAATACAAGTCCAATTCAACCCCACGGTTTACCATTGAACCCACATTCTCGGGGAAACGGGAATAACCCATTGAAGCTGCTACCGGTTTGAAATAAAGCATATCAGTTGTTTTACGTGAGAAGTACTCAACAGAACCACCTAACTTACCACCCCAAAAAGCAAAATCAAATCCAGTATTAAAGCTGTGTGAAGTTTCCCAAGTAATTTCCTTATTACCTTTATAATATAGAGAAGTTGAAAAATCGCCATTACTGTTTGCCAATGTATACTGGTCTTGATACGGATAGTAGTTACGGTACAAACCACCTTGGAACATCAAGTTATCATTACCTTGCAAACCATAGCTAATTTTAAATTTCAACATATCAATCCAAGACTGGTTTTCCAAGACTCTCTCTTTGCTCAATAACCATCCTGCTCCTACAGACCAGAAGTTACCCCAACGATTATCCGGGTGAAAACAAGAAGAAGCATCACGACGGAAAGAAGCTGAAACAAAATACCGTCCATCATAGTCATATTGCGCACGGAACAACCATCCTTCTGTTGCATAATTACGAGAATATGAATTATTGCTCTGGTTCATAATACCATTGCCTAATTCAGGAACATTCGGATCGTACAATTTCTCACGTTGTCCGTACAAATATTGATATTTATAGTCATAACTTTCATGTCCGGCCAAAATATCCACATTATGAACATCATTAAATGTTTTGTTGTATGTCAACAAATACTGCTGATTTACACTAAATGTACGCTCACTAGATACACTGATCAAACCTCCGACTCCGCTAGTTTCAGAATACTGTCCGTAGAAGGGGTTAACCATCTCTGTAGCACGCACATTATTTACATCAACACCTATATTCACTTTTGCCTTGATTCCATTCCAAATATCAATATCAGCAGACCATTTTCCACTAACCACATCACCCGAATATTTCATTTTATCCAGCATATAACTAGCCAACGGATTTGCATTAGGAATCGTATTACGGCTACCATTTGAATCTTGTCCTGGCTTTCCATAATCATAACGAAGGAAACCTCGATTATCTACCATAATATTGCCCTGTGCATCACGAACATACATAGGATAAATAGCTCCCATAATATTTGACGCATAAAAGATATTTGCATTTGAGGTACCACCCTCAGTATCCTGTTCACGGCTATCATAATGAGTAAATGATACATTTCCTCCCATCTTCAGCCAAGGCTTCACTTGATAGTCAGCTTTCAAACGTGCAGAATAACGTTGGAAACCAGAGTTAGGAACAATTCCCTTATCATCCAAATAGCCGGCCGACATATAATAATTCATTTTTTCAGTCGCACCGCTGATACTTAAATTATACTCTTGACGCAGGTTATTTTCAAAAATTTCATCCGACCAATTATCCGGAGTATAATAATATGTACCATCAGAATAACCTAATGTCGCATTAGGATTCAATTTGCCATCCATACCGATCAGTTGCTGTCCTTGAGGAATGGAATACACCTGATATCCCAAATATGTAGAAGAAAGCATCGCTTGATTAGCGTACGCATTAGCTTTAGCCAAATCTCCGGCTGCCGCATATCCTTTCAAATCGGCATTATAAATAGAAGAATAGTTTAATTCATAGAATGTAGCCGGATCCGTAATTGTTTCATAATTAGGTACTCCACGTTTATTTATACCCCATTTAGCATCAAAAGTAACACGGGCTTCCCCACTCTTACCACGCTTGGTAGTAATCAAAATTACACCATTGGCACCACGTGCACCATACAGAGCGTTAGAAGCAGCATCTTTCAACACTGTCATCGATTCTATATCAGAAGTGCTGATAGCAGAAATTTCACCATCATACGGAACTCCGTCTACCACATACAAAGGTTTGTTACTAGCCGATATAGATCCAATACCACGAATACGCACCTCAGCATCTTTGCCCGGCTGACCATTATTACTCGTAGTTTGCACTCCGGCTACTTGACCTGCCAAAGCATTTGTCACATTTGAAGTTTGTCTCGTCGCTATTTTTTCATTTTTGATAGTGGCAGCCGAACCTGTAAATGCAGATTTTTTCGCCGTACCATAAGCCACCACCATTACCTCTTCAAGCTGTTCTGTATCAGACTTCAATACAATATTCAAGTTTGCTTTGACTGCCACTTCTTGTGTAGCCATCCCGATAAAGGAAACCACCAAAGTCTTTGCAGAACTAAAATATACAAAAAAGCATCTAGTAATCAAAGTTTTAGCATTCTGTTTTCTTATAGATATACAATATCATGTCT
>ENA-OYWC01000242-OYWC01000242.1-human-gut-metagenome-genome-assembly--contig:-NODE-242-length-24431-cov-13.175665_pt1 | contig 24431 bp, 28 predicted proteins | sample MGYA00244165_ERZ653387 | MGnify/ENA primary metagenome ERZ653387 (study PRJEB26926, sample SAMN06164974) | human gut metagenome | biome: ENVO:00009003; feature: ENVO:2100002; material: ENVO:00002003...
CCGACCGATGAGCTTGGAAAAAAACGCCGCATGACACAGTTTATTTTACGCCCCCGTTTATTCTAAGTTATCAATCTACTCTTCTACTATTTTCTTAAATTCACTCCATGGGTATGTGTTTTTATAACTATCCATGCTTCCTTTGGGTATATAAAGTATATCAGTAACCGTAAAAAAGTAATTATAAAAATTATAGTCTTGCTCACGAGGTTCTGGAGCTACAGTGGCTAAACAACGCACAGAAGATAATTTTTCACACCCCTCAAATGCCCCTTTATATATGCGTTTTATGCTACTTGGTATTGTGATAGTTGATAATGATTTACAATTAGCAAAAGCCCCTCCAAGTAATACCGTAAATTTTTCGTTTTGAGGCAAGACCACAGAAGTCAAATTTGTGCAACCTTCAAAACAATTTCCAATATCCTCAACTGAATTAGGTACTGTAAATGAGGTGAGGCTAGTGCAACCAGCAAAGGCTGCCTGCATATATTTTACACCGTTGGAAATGTTAATCTTAGTAAGATTGGTACAGCCAGAAAAAGCCCCTGCTATGCTTATTACACTATTAGGAATATTAACAGAAGTAAGACTGCTGCAATTGCCAAAGGCTCCGCTTCTTATATATAGTACACTATTAGGTATTACCACATTGTTGAGATTTGTACAGTCCCTAAACGCATCATCACCAATAGTTTCTACAGTATTTGGAATTGAAACAGAAGTTATTTTAGTACAGTTATTCATTGCGTAGTAAATAGCGATTACTGGGTATGAGGTCTTAGTTCCTTCATAGTACACTTCTTCTGGTATTTCTATATGTCCTGCCAAATTCGGATTGGCACTCTCTAATATAGCCCCTTCATTGGTTATGGTAAATGCCATATTATTTGTAATAACATCATAATCTTCTGGATTCCATTGAGTATATTCTTCATCTTCTTCATCATCACTACTGCAAGAAGCGAAGTTTACGCTAACAAGGATAGCTAATAAAGCCATTCCGATTAATCTAAATGTTTTCATTTCGTTTGATTTTAAAATAGTTATTCTGATTGTACTAATTCAAATTTTCTGTCTTTTAGTTGGTAGATATGCCTAATAGCATTGTTCCAACCATTAGAGCCGTAAACAGTAATGGTCTTGTTCTCTGAATCAAACTTACATTGTCCGTTTTCCAACTCTGTAAATGGTGCTTCTGTTTTCTGTATAAAGTAACCGTATGGGCTGACATCGTACACATCATAAGCATTGGAATCCCTTGAACCACTTTTATAGCGGTTGATAATGAACTCATCTTCTCCGTCAAAATCAACATCAGAAAAGAAGAAAGGAGAATCATCCGAAAGGAATTCTTCGCTCTTTAATTTAGTCGTATAGTCCAACTCTATAACGGTGTTGTTCGGATATGTACTACCTTTATCATACAGAATCTTATCAGTCCATTTCTCCGTAAAGTAGTAATATTGTACTCCTTGTTTTTCCAAGCAAAATAAGGCATTACCTACCTCACCATTTTGCAGCCACATTACTTTTACTGTATATCCGTTTATAGGCTGTTTATACTTTATGTAAATATGTGGCTGATTAAAACATTCAAAATCCTGCGGAACAGATATTTTGTCTGTTTTGCAGGCTACTAAACTAAGTAATCCAATAATGATAAATGGCAATTTGCTCATTACCTTTCTATTTATAATATGATTGTAGTAATGAATATCCGTTTATGGGCGTTCTCTGTTTTAGATAATAGCTATGTTCCGCTAAAAACAATATATGGTCTGAATTTTCAAATTCATATATTCTTTTTCCATTTTCACTTTCAAGAAAAGCTGATTTATTACTGATTTTCAGATTTATAAAATGTATGCCATTTTGTTCCCATGCAGTAATATTAAGTGCTTTGATAATATCATGCTGTCTTTTCTCACAATCATACTCACCATGAAAAAAAGCGAAATAGTCTTTGGTTCGTGGGTTGAAGTTCCATCCGTTTCCATTCGGATATGCTTCATTAAATTCAGACCAATATAAACTATTCATTACTTCAAAGTCCGCTTTCTTGATTTGGTCAAAGCAAAAGCCTTCATCTTCTCCAAGTATGTACTTATCCATAATGCTTGCCATGTGTATTTCAAAAAAATAACCCATTAGCAAACTGTCACTAACATTTGCATAATTCTCTGAATGGAAAACAAAGCCGCATTTATTCTCAAATTCTATTACATATTTGCTCGTTGCTAAAAATCCCGAACATTCATAGAGTTTCATTCTTATTAATTGCTGTCCTGTTCTTTGGTTAAACCAATTAAAAGTCCAAGAATCAACTAATTTTCTGTTCTCTTTAAACATAATTACAATTCATTTATGCTCTCTAATTCCCCAAAGAGACAGATAAAAAATAAGGTGTGGGAACTATATCTGCTTTATCCTATAATCAGGCTCTCGCATTGCCCTTGGAACGGATAAAACAATAGCTACCCACACCAATTGTGACAATATCTAAAACCTTATAGAATACAAGGTAGGTATATATCAAATGGTGGGGTGCTATTGCTATCATCTCCGTTCCTTTTTCAAATTTGCGAGATTTGATTATAGAAGATAATCTCAATAACACCTTTCGTTAAATATGTCCTTTCAGTGCCTTAACACATTAAGACCTCTGAAATTGTTGCAAAGTTAGCGAAAGGTTTTGAATAGCTAAAGATAAAACGCTGATAAATGCAGTTCCAAGTGTTCCAAAACATATCTGTAGTAGGTAATTAGGTAGTCATGCCAACTATTAGTTTCCAAAAATCGCACATACCATAAACTACAAGCCATATTATACCTTTAATAAGAATAGTTTCTAATTCGTTTCGGAATTGGCTTGCAGTCCGCTAGGACTATCGGAATGTGACAAAATTTTCTATTTCTGTAAATGGTTCAGAAACTTCAAACTTTGTCACATTCCAACAGATTAGAAACTTAGACAGTCATAAGTGTTTAGTAGTTCTTCCTGCCTTAAACCTAAGTATCTTTTAGTTATAGTTACACTGGAATGATTAAACAGCTCCATCAGTTTAACTAAGGCAAGTTCTGAATTGTCACTGTTCATATTATAAACTTGTCTGCCAAAGGTCTTCCTAAGGGAATGGCAACTGAAATTGCCTAAACGTAGTTTGTACTTCATTTTCACCTCTTTTAGTATCACATTGATTCTTTGGATAGTGAAAACAGTTCCTTTTTGGCTCACTAAAATAGGTGAGTTAATCCCTATTGGCTTTATCTGTTCATAACATTCTTTAATGTGCTGCCCAAGTTGGGCATTTATTCTAATAGTTCTCACTTTATTTGTCTTTTTCTCTATTACTGTAAATTCACTGGTATTTAATATCTGTTTCCATCTCAAAGCTAGAATATCAGATATTCTTAAACCAGTGAAACACCCCAAAGCTATAAGAAGTGAAATTTTATAATTCCCATCTTTAGCCAATTTTCTTATTAAATTCATTGCATCAGACCAAACTAAATAATCTGCTGTAGTGCTTGAATATTTTAAACTCATAATATTCTGTTTTATATGTAAATAAATAAAAGTGAATGTTTCACCATTACCAATATACTAGCCAATTAGCTAACATGTTGATTTATAGCAAAACATTCACTTTGTATATTAGTGAGTATTTATGATTGTATATAAATAAAGATGGATAAAATCAATATTAGCAAAAAGGGATTGATAATACCAATTATTATTAGTAACAGTACTACTAGTATGCTCCATAGTACTAGTTTTTCATTATCATTCATTTTGTAGTATTTTTAAGTGAATAAAAAAAGGACACCTAATAAATAGATGCCCTATTAGTTAGTTTAGCCCAAGAACCAAGAATATTTATTATCCAGTCCTTGTAATACATTGTTTAATCCAACACTTACCTCTGTAGCATTTACCCCACGTTGTAAATAGCTGTCTATGTAGCTATTTTTGTTTGATTGTGTGAGTAAATTATGAAAATCAAAAAGAGATATAGCATTATCTTTCACTCCAAACACTTCATTTGTGTAATAATCACGACATACACTATTTATTTGGCTGTCAGTGATTAAAAGTCTTGGTATTGCTTTCTGTCTTGCTGGTGAAAGTGCTTGATACATTCTCATTCTGCCTACCACTTGTGCAAACTGTGTTTCAGATAGATAAGTGTCTGATAGTGTTTGCATCAAATGTATTTCTTTGGCTGCATTGAAGTTGTTAAACAATTCCAGTACATTTCTGTAAAGCTCATTGATATTGGTTACTTCCATGTTGAACCTCACACCCTCACCAGTAAGAATTTGATTAGAACAAATTTTCATTCTCCAACCTATAAAACAAGAAAATTTCTCCAAGCCTTTGGAAGAACGGTACAGATTCAAGTCACTGTAATTTCTTACCCCACCTATGCACAATTCAAGTTTTTGCCCTCTTATTGTTTCAAAAATGGTTGGAACAGTAAAAGCAAATGCAAGTCTTTGATAGAATTGTGTCTTTTCACATTCTAACAGTTCACTTGCTTTCTTGCCTAGTGCAGACGGTATTCTACCACGTACTATATGTGAAACTCTTATTTCTGGAAAGCTCACCTTTTCACCTGCATAGAATGTACTTGCAGCTTCATGCACACAAGAAATAAAGTCTTGGTGTGCAATGGTTAATTCTTGGTTTGCCCAAGTAGGCACAACACATTTGTTTGCAAGTTCTTCCAGTGTGATAGAATCAGTATTTGCTTCCAAGAAAGTAATGCTTGGCTTTGCAGTTTCTTCCACAATTATAGTAGCTTCTTCTGCATACTCACCTAAATTCAAAGTTCTTTTCTCTGTTGGCATGATAACTAAATTTCTCATATTGATAAAAGTTTAAATGATTAATAATTCTTTTTATATCAATGTACAGAGGGGGGACTAAAGGGGTTTGCCAACCGTAAAGACAGCCACTCTTATATATTTTAGGTCACTGGCTGAATGGGGAGGGGGGATTTCTGTATTAAGTACCTTATATATCTGTTCTCTTGACTTTTAGCTAAACTGAATATAGGTGATTAGTTAGTTTAGTCAAGTATGACGGAATACTCTATCTCTTCTTTCTTCTTGTTATTTATATTCAGTACTTTAGCTATATATTCCAAAGTTATTTCTTTGGAAGTTATTCTATTAGTTAGTAAACTCCTAATATCTTCATCTTTCATACAGTCTAGCTTTCCAGCTATTTCAACAAGTAAGCTGTTTCTTCTTCTGATACTGCCATTTGCCATTACTGTTATTTCATCGTTTCTGTCTGGTGGAATAGCACCGTTATCAACACACCAGTCATAAATAATATGATAGATTCTTGTATCTGCATCATCTTTCTTAAAATCTGGAATAATGGACTTGTTCAGTATCAGCAAACCATTAGTTATATATTTTATCTGTCCTGCATTGACTGCCATTTCCAGATAGTTATTTAATGTTTTTGTATCAATACCCAGTTCCTTAGATAGTTCCGTTTTGTTAAGCCCATCCAGATACGGACTTTCACTTATATACTTGTTCGTTTCCTTTTTGCATAGAGCCTTTATTTTAAGCAAGAAGTTCTTTAATTTAGTTCGTTCACTGGCTTTCGTAATGTTCATATCATCATTAAAGAAACTGTTATAGATATAGAAGAAGTCTTCATTACATTTTGCCACATGATATTTATTGTACGTCTTGTAGCTTCCTTCTGCTATTACATTGTTACTTATCACTTTATCAATAAGATTCTTATTATTCTTTAGTCTTGAAACGCTTCTTTTTACAGTGCTTAATGGTATGCCTAATTTTTCGGAAATCTCCTTTTCTGTAACATTATCCGCAATGGAAGTTTTATAATTCATCCTTGATTTTATATAGGCATATACCATAGCATCCTTATTATCTAGATTATTAATGTCTTTTGTCAGTGTCGTATATTGTTGTTCCATTGTGCGCAAACGGTTGGTTATTTGATTCTTCTTGGTATATGTTATGAATTTCTCCTTTTTTCAGAGCGTTGTTGTATTTACGTGTCCCACCTAAATACCGCTTCAATTCCTTCCTTGTATTGAACAGTCTGTTATTATATATCATCATAATGTTACGTTTTTGTCATTAGTTACTTATCTACGAAAGCTAAAAATCTGATAATGAAGTGCGCAGCACTGAATTATCTATGTTGTAATGTTAGTATTGTAGTAATGTATAGAGTATCATTTTTCCCCTATACTTGGTGTCAAATTTCCCATGAACTACGGTTCATTTTTCCTTAGTACCACTTTACCAAGACTATCTTTAAAAAACATCTGTAATTCACTTCCTTGTGTTGTCTGGCTGACTATGTATGCCGAAATAGGTATTATGTACTGTTTTTGATGGTGTCTTATAGAAAGGCTTTGGCTGTTATACATTATAAGGTTGCCAATCATTCAGTTTAAAGTAGAATGTAATTCTACGCTTGTTTATCTGCTTCTTTTTCTTTAGAAAGCCGTTCATTTTTGCCCATATACCAACGGCTACCTTATTGCCGGTAATGCCATCCTTGAAAGCCATTTCCTTTAATTGTTCAAACGTGTAATACTCCATGATTCAATATTAGTTTCATTATATACTGTAAAATCTATAGTGCTTGAATTACTCTGGGCAGTTCTGGTTATACCTCTGCTCGTGGTAGTTCCTATCTTTTTATCTCTATACGATTATATTCATTTTACGGGTGTGTACCTAATCAAAGGAACACTTTCTATAGGTGACTTACTTATATCGTCATATTGCTGCTATCTTCTTCTGTCTGCAAGCTAACAGACAAGAATAGCGATTTTATGTAGTTCTTTTGACAATGGTTTATATTTATGGCTATTGACGGATAAGCGATATTCGGAACAGATAGCTAAATTGTTATGTATTGGCGATTAATCGACTTATCGAAGTAGTGGCTATATAACTTATTAGTAAGTAAAAAACAGTGATGATAAAAGTTGTTAGTTATCCTGCCATCTTTTTGTGTGCCCAAATAAGTGATGGTAGTATTAGTAATGACAGCCGTTATTTTTCGGAACTAGTACATTAGTTAAAAATAGTATAGCTAATAGTGATGCCGACTTCATTAGATTAGCTATTACTTTGCCAAAGTATTAGTAATACATTAGTTATTACTGTCCCGACTTTTATGCGGAATTAGTAATAGTACAGTTAGTTAATAGTTACTTCTCCTTAATTAGCTATTCCAGATTTTTTCAGGATAGTAGTACATTACTTTGCCGATAGTACATTACTTAGCCAACTTTTGCAGTATTAGTAATGGTAGTAATTAGCTAGATAGTACATTAGTTAGTAGTAACGGTGCTACTAGTAGTTTTTCACTTGTACATTAGCTAATAGTACTAGATAGACTGATTTATAAGATGTTTGTAGTTCTGAATGGGGGAAATGAAACTCTTATTGAAAAAATATCTTAAAGGCTTTTTTATATTACAGATATATTACATACCTTTGCAACGCATTTACAGAGGCATTTACTTTAGCGGTAATTTTGCCGTGTTCAAAAAATATAATTATTATGAATACTTCAACTATTGAAACTGTAAATGCGCAAGTTTTTGTACAAGTGATTAACTCTGACCGTGCCACACAATTTGAAAGACTTGGTGGTTGGTTCTCTTCCAAAGCATCTGGGAAAGAACTCGTTAGAAAAGCTAGACAGCAACTTGTTAAATATCAAGAATATGTCAGCTTTTTGGAGCAAGTTGTAAAGATAGAGCCTAGCGATATAGATTTGCAACTGAATCTGTCCAAGATAACGGAAACATTGAAAAATGCTTCTCCAGAGTTGAGAAAACAAGTTTTGTCGGAGATTGATGACTAACAAAAATTGGGCTACTACTTCGGTGGTAGCCTTTTTTAATTTGTAAGGCATGAATATAGCAGAATACGCAGAACAATTATTTAATCTGGCATATAGCCAAGAAATGATAGATTTCATTACTAGTCTAGATGGTGCCAGTAGTGATGAATGGCGTATGAAAGTTACTGCCATACAAGGGTATTACTTCTTCGTATTCTATAAAAGTACTAATCAGTTCTTCATAGTAGGATATATGAGAAGAGGTAATAATACTACTGACTTTGTTTATATCAATTTGAATAATGCCTTTATCTTATCACAGCATTTGCTATCCAGATTCCGCAAAAGAGTAATAGCGGATGGCATAAAGTATGATTTAAGAGGTCGGATGTTTGATATACTGGAACACTCCATACAGACACTTATTAATATCAATGAAGAAATATACCTATGCAATACTGGCATATCAGATAAATATAACGATAACTATTTTGCTTGGACTAAATTCGGACTAATACCAGTAATAAGATATAGCGATATTGTGTTTTGTGGTACTACGTTCATATCTGTAGATATGTTGAATGAGAAGCAAAAAGAGTTATGGGATAGTGTTCATTCTAAACTACTAGAACACAAACTATTGAGAAAATAGCCAGTTTATCCTACCACATTTTTTCACACATTATGTAATGTATGCTAGATGGTACTTTTGTACACTAAGTAACAAGATGGTAAAATAAGTACTAAGAATATGTGACCGCGGCAATGCGCACCGGGCAGTTCCAAGGAACGGGTTCCGAGCACAGTACCGTCTCTCCGGATATAGTAGTGATAGCCCGTCGTGCGGAAGCCACGGCGGCGGTGCTCTGCCTCCAGAACCTCGGAAGTAAGCGTACAGCCCTCCCGCGTGGCGCTGCAATGCACCACGATGTAGTTGATTTTTCGCATAAGATTAGTTAGTGATTAATGATTGAAGATTAGTAATTTATGATTTGACGATTTACGATGTACGATTACTTTTCGTATCATAAATGCCTGCATAGGCGCGGTTATTTAGCAGTACGAATTTCAATCGTACATCGTAAATCGTCAAATCGTAAATGGCCTTATCCCAACGGATTTTCACCTTGGTCACCGTCGTTACCGCCCGAGCCACCGTCGTTGCCGCCCGAACCTGCCGTGTCCTGAAGGTCGAAGCGCACGCACTTCACCCCGGTCACCAGCGAACGGGTAGACACCGTATGGTCCAGATTACGCTTGGAGGTGGGCAGAAAACGCACTCGTAGTGTGGACTGGGTAGCCGACACCTTCAGAGGGTCTTCCACACCGTTCATGGTGGACTTCATCGTAAGGCGGAAAGTACCCAGACCGTCCAGCGTCACGCTCTCGGAAGACTGCAGGTGGCGAGTCATCACGGTCACCAGGTTGTCGATGACATTCTTCGAGTCACCCGTAGAGAGGGAAGACAACTCCGCAATCTCCTTAGCCACCTGCTCGGTGTCCACATTCCCCGTCAGCACCACGCGGGGATAGAAAAGCTTCTTGCCCTCTTTGTTGGCAAGAACCGACTGAAATGATTTGTAAATTACTGGCATAGTAGTTTTGTTTTAAAAATTAATAGTTTGTCTTGAAATTCAAGGATTCGTTTTTTTCAAATGAAACAACATTGTTTTATTTTCGTGTATTAAGCTTAACCACATTGCAAAGATAACGCTATCCGGAAAAGTGTGCAAATTAAAAAAACCGTTTTTCTTCATGAAATTATTCACAAATCGAAAACTTTACTTACAGCACAGGCTCAGCAGGTATCGTCCCGGTTGCCGTATCTTGCCATGACTCTCGCGCAAGGCATAGAAGCCCTTCCACAAAGGGTGGCCGATAGCACCGAAATTACTTTTGAGGATAATGGCATACTGCTCTTGCGGAGGAATATGGAACTGCTTCAGATTGAAAAGCAACCCGTCCAGGTTGCGGTCCGTGCCATCCTGCGGCGGTTGCAGTTGCTCTATTTTCCGAAGATATTCCCCCTCCGCGGATGGCACATCCGCGCCCTCAGTGCCCCCGGTTCCGGGGGAACTATGGAGGAGGGGATTTTCTTTGCTGTGTTGTGATGTGCTATGCTCTGCTGTGCTATATGTACCCGATGTCGCATTTTCGGGCTTAAATGCTGCACTTTCGGCAGCGGACGGCACGCTTCCATTGGCAGACGGCACTCTCCCGGCGGCAGTCGGCGCGGCCTCGTCATCGCTCTGAGAATCATCCACCAGACAATAACGTGTGTCTATGGCGGAAGATTTCCGGCGCTTGGTACTGAACAGATACTGCCGCTGTATCTCAGCAGAAGTCAAGATGGCGTATTTGCCGAAAAGGGCGGCATTGAAAATGCCGTACTCCACAGCCAGGGCAAGAATGCGCTTCACGTCGGCAGCCGTCTTTTCATAGAGGCAGGCGGAAAGGTCTTCGTAGAAAAGCTCGTCGGCACACACGTAATAGCCTTCGTCGGCATAAATGCAGGAGAGGGCGCCCAGCAGAATGGCAAAGGAGCCGTCACCCTCACGTTTCATGATGCGGCGCACCAGACGGTCGTGCATGAAGTCTGTGTTCAAGGGGAAATAGTCAAGTCCCCGTTTTTTGATTCTGGACATGGTTTGATGATTAGGGGTTAGTGATTAGGGGGAGAGAGCGGCTTGTATCATTCTATATCACCTGCTTCGCATAGGCGTTTCCGCTTGCGGAGCACGCTTTCGCGCACTACCTTCAAAGCATTCAGAATAAGATACATACGAAGGGTACAGTCCGAAATTTCAGTGATGACCGGATAACGGAGGGGATTGCTTGCTGGAAGTGAGCGACGGTAGCGGGCGTTGCTCATCGCCCTACGGCATTCCTTGCAATAATTGTCGGGGGCAAGCGTACGCTTGTCTACATAAAAAGAATCAACGGGCAGTTCTCTGTGGCAACATCCACAGAAACGAACATTTTTTTCAATAATCTGTTCCATAACCATTTTTTGTTAAGAATTAGTACAATAATATTTTTTCGGCACGCCCCTGCCAAAGATGCTTGTAGGGGCTGTTTGCTGGAAGTATATATCCAGCGTATTCTATCTATACATCCAGCGCGTTGCATCTATACTTCCAACGCACCTCATCTATACATCCGGCAAGGCGGATGCCCATTTTTTCAAATTCGTAAGTATTTTTGCTAAATTCGGATGCTTCCGGATAAAAGACCAGATGTGTATTTTCCATAAATCCCTCCCTTTTATTTGCATTTATAAAACATGATATGTATTTTTGTCCCAACAAAGATAATGCTGTTTTCATTTATAAAACAAACAAATCGGGAATTAAATTCTTAAATAAGACGTAAGACAGTATAAATGAGGAGATAATAGTTTCTGAATAATTTACACGTAAAAACTGAAGAATATGGCGAATGACAAAGACCCGGTATTTTGTGCGGCAGACATCATAAAACGTGCCAAACTGGCGAAAGAATTCAAGACAGACAGCGAACTTGCCGCCTTTCTGGGTATATCACGCTCCACACTGAGCAACTGGAACGCCCGCAACAGCATCGACTTCCCCCTGCTGCTGGGCAGCCTGGACGACGTGGACTACAACTGGCTGCTGACGGGAAAGGGCTCGCCTGCACATCATTCAAAATTCTGTGACAATGACTTGGTACAAGGTGAAGTGGAAATACTTCACACACCGAAAACAGCCGACCCTATGGACGACCGTAGCGTGACCCTCTATGACATCTCTGCCGCCGCCAACCTGAAGACACTGCTGGCTGACCGCCCGCAGTACGCCTTGGGGCGGATTGTAATTCCCAATATCCCTGTGTGCGACGGTGCCGTCTACGTCTCGGGCGACTCGATGTATCCCATCCTCAAGTCCGGTGACATCGTAGGCTTTAAGTCCATCCGCGACTTCACCGACGTCATCTACGGTGAAATGTATCTCGTCTCCTTCGAACGGGGCGGCGACGAATACCTGGCAGTGAAATACGTCAACCACTCGGAACGGCCGGACTGCATCCGTCTGGTGAGCTACAACAACCACCACGACCCCATGGACCTGCCGCTGGCGGCAGTCAATGCAATGGCCATCGTGAAGTTCTCGATAAGGAAGAATATGATGATGTAGAGGGCGGCATTATCACCGGAAATTTCGTAAGAAAGCTCCTGGCAAGGATCATTCAACAAGCAAACAGAGAAATTATACAAAAAAAGCTTGTAATTTATTCTTTTATCTTATTTTTGCGATGCCATAGGCATAATAATAAGTATCCGGAAAAAAACATGCTTATTCCATCCAATAGAACAAAGAGGGAGTGCATTCTTTCAAGGTTATGTTTTCTAGTGCTTTCAGTATGGGTGTTCCTACCTTCCGCAGCACAGAACAATCCCTACAAGATAGACGATGCACTCTACCCCATCTACCAGCGGGCTTCCAAGCAGGCACGCCAGCAGGAGGGGTTGCTGGTGGCCGACACTTTGTATCAACAGGCTCTGAAGCTCGGTGACAAAAAAGCACAATGCCTGGCATACATCATCCCCCTGCAGTTCTATATATCCCAAAAAGATGATAGCAAAATAGAAAAGGCATCCACTGACCTGAAAGAGATTTCACGTGCCAATAACTATCTGCAATATTATTATCACGCTTGGAGCAGCGAAATCATCTACTTCCTGAACCAACAACGCTCATTGCTCGCCTTGCAGAAAGCGGAAAAAATGAAAAAGCAAGCTTTTGCCGACAGATACCCTTACGGTATCTTCAGCTGTATTCGAACCATGGGCCATATCTACAAATCACGCGGAAACTTCGACCTCTCCGCCCAATACTATCAGGAAGCCTTGGACTATATGCTGAAGAATATGCCCGACCAGGATCCCAGCCAACTATACTCAAGCCTTGCCGAATATTACCGTAACACCCAAAAAGATTACGCCACCGCACTGGACTATTGCGAAAAAGCCTTGAAGAGCGCCAAAACAGAACGGAACATAGCCCAAGCCATGATAGAGAAATGCCTGATACTATTCCGGCAGGGGCGTATAGATGAATTCAACGACTGCTATAAAGAAGCCGTACAAATGGCAGACCGTTGCAAGCTCTCTGCCAACGTTTCCCTACTGATAGCCCACATCAGCAAGAACATACTGGACAAACAGTATGAGCAGGCCCATGCCCACGCTGACCAATTGTCCGAGAAAGGCTTGCAACAACATGCTTACATTTACGAATACGCCAAAGACTATCCCAATGCCATCAAATATCTGAAAAAATACCACCAGCAGTTGGATTCGACGAACAATCTCCTGCAACTGTCGGACATCGCCGAACTGAACACCCAGATAGGCGCCGAACGTCTGAAAATGGAAAACATACAGGCCACCTCGCGCTACCGCATCACTCTTTTCAGCATTGTCACCGGCTTTTTGCTGTTATCCCTGCTTTTCCTGATGCTCTACCTCCACCGCAAACGTAAAGTCAACCTCGAACTATGCCACAAGAACGAGGAACTTTCCGAAGCACGCGACCAAGCCGAAGCAGCCAACAAGGCAAAGAGCATCTTCCTGCAGAACATGAGTCACGAAATACGGACACCGCTCAACTCTATCGTGGGCTTCTCACAACTCATCACTTCCCCCGACGCGAACCTTTCCCAAGAGGAAAGGCAGGATTTCTGCCATCTCATACAGCACAATTCCGACCTCCTCCTTACACTGGTGGGGGACATCCTCAGCGCAGCCGAGTTGGAAAGCAACAGATACACCATGAAGATAGCGCCGCACAGTTGCAACAAGCTCTGCCGGGAAGCCATAACCACCGTTGAACACCGCAAGCCCGAAGGCGTGAAGCTCTACTACACCTCCGAAGTGGACGACTGCTACGAACTGAGCACCGACGGGCAACGTGTGTGCCAGATACTCATCAACTTCCTTACCAATGCAGAGAAACACACCACACAAGGCGAAATCCGCCTGCACTGCTCTCTCACAGAGAATCCCGGATACGTCACCTTCTCCGTCACCGATACCGGTACCGGCATTCCCCCGGAATACTCCGAGACCATCTTCGAACGCTTTGAAAAGGCCGACAGCTTCGGGCAAGGCACCGGTCTGGGACTCAATATCTGCCGCCTCATCGCCGAACGGCTGAAAGGGAAAGTGCTGCTGGACAAGGAGTACAAGGAGGGGGCAAGGTTCGTGTTTGTACTGCCGGTAAAAAAATCCATTTGAAGAGCAAGACCAAAACAACAAAGGCTGCCTCTTCTGCATCCTCCGAAACATCGGTATCTGCAGAAGGGCAGCCTTCTATATAAATAGCCGTAAAGCTATGCTGATTATAAACCGAATGCGGCTTTCACCTTGTCCACATAGTCCAGCTTCTCCCAGGTGAATAGCTCTACCTCTATATCTTTGTTGCCTTCGTAGCGGCTCTTGAAGTGCTTGACGATGGTCTGCGGCTCGCGGCCCATATGTCCGTAGGCGGCAGTCTCCTGATAGATGGGGTTGCGCAGTTTCAGACGGTCTTCTATCGCCTTGGGGCGGAGGTCGAACAGCTCGTCAATCTTACGGGCAATCTCACCGTCGCTCATATTGACGTGGCTGCGGCCATAAGTATCTACGAAGATATTGATGGGGCGTGCCACACCGATAGCGTAACTTACCTGCACCAGCATTTCGTCGGCAACGCCGGCGGCTACCAGATTCTTGGCAATGTGGCGGGCTGCATAAGCTGCGCTGCGGTCTACCTTAGAGGGGTCCTTTCCGGAGAAAGCGCCGCCGCCGTGGGCACCCTTGCCGCCGTAGGTATCTACGATAATCTTGCGTCCCGTCAGCCCGGTGTCACCGTGAGGACCACCGATTACGAACTTGCCCGTGGGGTTGACGTGATATGTGATACGGTCGTTGAACAGTGCCAGCACCTTTTCATGATGGATGGAAGCAATGACACGCGGCATCAGAATCTCGATTACATCCCGGCGGATTTGGGCGAGCATTTCCTCGTCGGCCTTCAGCTGGGCGGCATCGCTGTCGTCGGCAGGCTGTACGAAGTCGTCGTGCTGGGTGGAAACTACGATGGTATCGATGCGTACGGGTGTGCCGTTGTCATCATATTCGATGGTCACCTGGCTCTTGGCGTCGGGACGAAGGTAGGTCATCACCTTGCCTTCGCGACGGACATCTGCCAGCACTTGCAGGATGCGGTGTGCAAGGTCCAGTGAAAGCGGCATGTAATTCTCCGTTTCGTTGGTGGCGTAGCCGAACATCATTCCCTGGTCTCCGGCACCTTGTTCCATGGGGTCCTGTCGCTCCACGCCGCGGTTGATGTCGGGGCTCTGCTCGTGGATGGCGCTCAGCACGCCGCACGAATTGCTCTCGAACATATACTCGCCTTTGGTATAGCCGATTTTCTTGATTACTTCGCGTGCGATGAGAGGCATGTCAACGTACGCTTTGGTTTTCACTTCTCCAGCCAGCACTACCTGACCGGTAGTAACCAGAGTTTCGCAAGCTACTTTCGAACTGGGGTCGTAGGCCAACAGTTTGTCAAGCACAGCGTCCGATATTTGATCGGCCACTTTGTCGGGGTGTCCTTCAGACACCGATTCGGATGTGAATAAATATCCCATTTCAGTTGAGAATTGATAGTTGATAATTGATAATTCAACGAATGGCGGAAGGAGGTGTGTGGAGTAGATGCATCCGGCACACAAACGTGCCGTCAGAAAAGGATGTGTTTTAGCATTTTTTTCTGTGGTTGCAAGCTACTCAAATCTCTCCACATATCGTTTTTCGGGGGCAAAGATAGTGCAAACCGAACGCAGAACAAAATGAACTTGTTCATTTTTTATGCTGAGGTGCAGCCTATCTTCGCTTTCCGGAGGCAAAGATAAAAAAGAAATCTTGTATCTGCGCTACAGATAGCAGAGATTAACACTGATTTTGCAACAATTCCCCGATTGTCTTTCCCAATACCGGATGCACCACGCCTGAAGCAATCTCCGCCAACGGCTCCATCACGAAACGGCGTTCCTGCATCAGCGGATGAGGAAGTTTCAGTTCGGGAGTATCCAGCAAAACGGGAGTACCGTCATCGGCAAAACAGAGCAACAGGTCGATGTCTATCACACGGTCGCTATACACTGCATTGACAGACTTATGCGTACGCCCCATCTCCCGCTCGATTTCCTGCGTCGTTTGCAACACCTCCAAAGGTGCCAAAGCAGTGTCTACGCAGAGTGCGGCATTCAGAAAAGTATTATCGGAAGAAAAGCCCCACGGGGCAGTAGCATAAAAAGCAGATAGGGAAATCACTTCCCCTATCTGCTTTCTTATCTTTTGGACGGCCATGCGGAGATTCTGCTCCTTATCGCCGAGATTGGTACCAAGACTGAAATAAACAACCATAATTACCGGTCTGTAATCAGCATCGCATCTCCATACGTACCAAAGCGGTACTCTTCCTTCAATGCCACATTGTATGCCTCCATCACCTGCTCGTAACCGCCGAAAGCGGCAACAATCATCAGCAGGGTACTGAGCGGCATGTGGAAGTTGGATATCATGGCATTGGCCACGGTAAAGTCGTACGGCGGGAAGATGAACTTGTTGGTCCAACCCTCGTATTCCTTCAAATGTCCGTCGGTGCTGACGGTGCTCTCGATGGCACGCATCACGGTGGTACCTACGGCACAGACTTGGCGGTTCAGGTCTTTGGCATGGTTCACAATCCGTACGGCTTCCTCGTTCACAATCATCTGCTCGGAGTCTGTCTTGTGCTTGGTGAGGTCTTCCACATCAATGTCGCGGAAGTTACCCAAGCCAGCATGCAGGGTGATGTAGGCAAAGTCAATACCCTTGATTTCCATACGCTTCATCAGCTCGCGGCTGAAGTGCAGGCTGGCGGTAGGCGCCGTAACAGCTCCTTCGTTGCGTGCAAAAATAGACTGGAAACGTTCGGCATCGTCCGGCTCTACGGGACGGTTGATGATGCTGTGGGGCAGCGGCGTTTCGCCCAGCGCATAGAGCGCCTTCTTGAACTCATCGTGCGGACCGTCGTAAAGGAAACGAAGCGTACGCCCACGCGAAGTGGTGTTGTCGATAACCTCAGCCACCATAGAGTCGTCGTCACCGAAGTAGAGCTTATTGCCGATACGTATTTTACGGGCAGGATCCACCAGTACATCCCACAACCGGAGCTCTTCGTTCAACTCACGCAACAAGAACACTTCAATACGCGCACCGGTCTTTTCCTTGTTACCGTACAAGCGGGCAGGGAAAACCTTGGTGTCGTTGAAGATAAACACATCTTTGTCATCAAAATAGTCCAGAACATCCTTGAACATCTTGTGCTCAATCTCACCCGTCTTACGGTGCAACACCAGCAGACGTGACTCGTCTCTGTACTTCGTGGGGTGCAAAGCTATCTTCTCTTCGGGAAGCTTGAATTTGAATTGCGACAGTTTCATAATTAGTTATGAGTTATAAGTTATTTATTATTTATATCAGTCTGTTTTAGTCATAAGAGGGTATGAGTTATCCGGCAGTATGCTACACTTCATAGCAAATAACTCATAACTTATAACTAAATATCTATCTCCTGCGCCTCTATCCACTCTTTAAAATCGAGGGGATTGAGGCAGTCTGCCAGCCGGACGTCGCCTACGCGGGTACGCTCCAGGGCGGTGAGGTGAGCGCCGCTCTGCAGGGCTTCGCCGATGTCACGTGCCAGGGCGCGGATATAGGTTCCTTTGCTGCATACTACGCGTACCTTTATCCACGGTTCGGCAATATCCAGCCCGTCGTCCAGCAGCTCTATCTCGTCGATGACGAGCAACTTGGGTTTCAGCTCTACCTCCTCTCCCTTGCGGGCAAGGTCGTAGGCACGTTTCCCGTTCACCATACATGCCGAGAAGGCGGGAGGCACTTGCTGTATCTCGCCGATGAACTTCTTCAGCGTCTCCTCCACCAGTCCGCGGGTGATGTGCTCCGTGGGATAGGTGGCATCTATCTCATGTTCCAGGTCGTAAGAGGGAGTGGTGGCACCCAACCGGATGGTGGCAACGTACTCCTTCGTGTGATACTGGAATTCCTCAATCCGTTTCGTGGCCTTGCCCGTACAGACTATCATCACCCCCGTAGCAAGCGGGTCGAGGGTACCGGCATGGCCTACTTTCAACTTCTTCTCCTTTATCCGCCGGCAGATGTGGTAACGCGCATGTCCCACAACCTTGAACGATGTCCATCCCAGCGGTTTATTGAAATAGAGGACTTCTCCTTCTTTAAAATTCATTGGCCTCTCCCCTAACCCCTCCCCGGTAGGGAGGGGGATAAAATGGTACAACTTAATATTTTTCTCTTATTGATTTCCGGAGTAATCAGTCTTTCCCCCACACAAGGAGGGGACTTTAGCTTAATATGAGCGTTATGACACCGGCTATCGCGCAATAGATGGCAAAATAAATCAGCTTGCCCTTCTTCACAATATTTATCATCCACTTGCAGGCCAGGCAGCCCGAAACAAAAGCAGCCAGGAAACCTACCACCAGCGAAAGCGCCGGAATATCCCCCGCAACCGCCTCACCTTTCATCATCTTCATCCCATCCAGCAGTGCCTCACCCAAGATGGGAGGCATCACCATCAGGAAAGAGAACTGTGCCAGCTTCGCCTTGTTGTCGCCCAGCAACAGACCGGTTGCAATGGTACTGCCCGAACGGGAAAGCCCCGGAAGCACCGCGCATGCTTGTGCCAGACCGATGATAAAGGCATCCTTCATGCTGATGTTCTCCTTCTGCTTCGGCTTATAATAATAGGAGAAAGACAGCAGCAGAGCTGTCAGCAGCAGGCAGCAGCCCACAACGACCAGTCCCGAACCGAAAATGGCCTCTACTTCGTCCTTGAAAAATACCCCCACAATGCCGATAGGTATCATGGATACCAGTATATTGATGACGTAACGTGTCTCCTCGTTCATCTGCCACTTGAACAGTCCCTTGAAAATCCAGTCAATCTCTTTCCAGAGTATCACCAGCGTACTGAACACCGTAGCCACATGTACCACTATCGTAAAAGCAAGATTCTCCTCTCCCTCAATACCGAACAATGCCGAACCTATGGCGAGGTGTCCGCTACTGCTCACCGGCAGATATTCGGTCAGTCCTTGAATAAGCCCAAGGATAAGCGCTTCAAACCATTCCAATTTGTTTAAGTTTTTAAGTTCTTGAGTTGCCGGAGGGGCTGTCCGGAAGCTCTGTTACTACTTTCTTTCTGATTATTTTTCAGACGCAGATAACGCAGATGACACGGATTTCTAATATTCCAATCTGCGTCATCTGTGTAATCCACGTCTGAAAGTTTACTCCTCTGCACGACAGCTTTTAGGCTTGCGCAGCACGGCATATATCATGAACACAAACCCCAGCAGGCAAACTACCGGAGCCACCTTGATGCGCCTCACACTAAAAATGTCCGGCTCAAAGGTCGTCGGGGTAGACACGGGGCCGGTCATCAGAAGAAAACCAATGATAACCACCGCCATTCCGATGCCAAGCAGGATAAAATTGGTCTTATCAAAAGCGAATTTCTCTTTACTCATCTATACATTTACTATTTTACTATTTACTATTTACTATTTGGAGGCTGCGATAACAGTACTTTCTCTCTATGCACTTCAAGGCGTTAAATATAATACAGTGTGCTTGCCTTCATCCTCAGATATTTGTTGATGGAAAGCAAAGCGCACAGCCACGTAATAAGTACACCGAACACCAGCACGGCACCCGACACCAGCACCATCACCTCGGGCGTAATCACCTTGACCAACTCCGGTTCGTAGGACACCAGCCAATAGGCGGCTCCCCACAGAATGCTGTCGGCTATGAAAGCGGCCAGCACACCTATCCAGAAATTGCGCCGCAGAAACGGACGACGGATGAATGCCCAGCTTGCTCCCACCAGCTTCATGGTGTGGATAAGGAAACGCTTGGAATATATAGCCAGACGGATGGTGTTGTTTATCAGCGCAAAGGAGATAAACGTCAGTATCACAGCCAGCCCCAGCAGCATCAAGCTGATATTCCTTATATTATCGTTCACGGCATCTATCAAGTCTTTCTGATAGAGCACTTCCTGGATATTGGTATTCTTTTTAATCAGTTTCTCTATTTTGGCGATGCTGTCCGAATTGGCATAGTCGGAATGCAGCTTGATTTCGATGGAGGCAGTGAAAGGATTGTAGCCGAGGAACTCTTGCGGGTCCGTACCCATCGCCTCAGTCTGCTCGCGGAGTGCCTGCTTCTTGGAAATGTATTCCGTCTGCTTCACAAAAGCCTCCTTGTCCAGCCTCTTCTGAAGCTTCAGGATGTCGCTCTCCTTCATGTCGTCACTGACAAGCACGGAGAAACTGATGTTCTCCTTGACGTACACGGAAAGATTATGAGCCGCGAGCACAAAGAATACAACCAGCCCCAACAGCAGTAACACCAGCGTCGTACTGATGCTGGACGTAATGAACTGCATGTCAAAATAGGATACCGAGTTATTCTTTGCTTTCATTATACCAATTATAAGTTACGAGTTACAAGCTACAAGTTATGTAAATCAGTCGCTATTAATCATTAATCATTAATCCCTAATCCCTTTTCTCACCCTTTCTTCCTGAACACGTAAATCATGGAACTGCTGCGTTCCTTCTTCACCAACGCGCTGAACCAGGCCAGTGTACCGGTCACCATTCCCCGCAGGAAAGTACACGAGTGCCTCATGTGCTTTTCTGTCAGCATGGAGACGTAGAAGGCATCGAACGGCATGGGATGCCGCTCTGCCATGATGAAACCATGCTTGGAACCGAATTGCTGGATGGTGCCCGGTGTGAAGTGCCACAAATGGCGGGGCACATCGTAGGCAGCCCAGTAAGCCCCGTATTTCTTTGCGTCGAAGGAAGAGCAGTTGGGCACAGCTACAATCAGCACCCCCTTTTCAGTCAGCAGGGAGTGCAGGGTTTCCCACGTTTCGTTAAGGGGTTCCAGATGTTCCATGACATGCCATAGGGTGATGACGTCGAAACTGCCCGGTGCAAAATCTTTCAATGCCGTATGGGGTTTCACATCCAGATTGAAGTGTTCTTTGGCAAAGGCACGCGCCTGCGCACTCTTTTCCACAGCTTCCACCTGCCAGCCGCGACGCTGCATGGCATCGGCAAAGTAACCGGTCCCCGTACCCAAATCCAGCAGACGGCCCTCCTTGCGGTGTGCTTCACGGACCACAAGACGTGCCTTGCGTCCCAGCATATAGTTGCGCACCCAGTGGTACACGGAGTTCATCGCCCCCTTGCGGGTATCGGTATGTGAAATGTAATCAGGAGTTTCGTAGTAACGACCGATTTCAGCCTCCACGGGAAAGTCTTGCGTGAAAAGGAAACCGCAATCCCGGCAGCGGCATAAGTGGAATATTTCGCCCGAGGCATAATGGTCTACACATGTCAGGGCACGCTCCAAATGCGTTCCACCACATAACGGACAAGCTTTTATAGTGAGTTTATTCATCGAACGTTCTGCCAATAAGGAAGTGCAGCCCGAATGAAACAGACCACACCATACCTAAATTTGGTGCAAAATAACAAATAAAAAGTGATTTATAGGGTTTCCATTAAGGAGATTTAAGAAAACAAACGCTTGCTCCGGCCAGCTGGCGGAACGAATGACCAACTGTTCGATATTAAGCGGACAACTGTCCGATAATGAACAGTTTTCGAAAGCATCTATTCATTGATTATCAACAACTTAAATCTTTGGCATGGGAATTGACTATAATTAGGCGAAGGCGTTTGAGAAAAAGATTAGTTGGAATGCAACTTTTTAATCGGGAACAACGTCTAAAAGAAACAGAGTAAGTAACAACAATTAAAAATAAAGATTATGAAAACTACAAATTTATTCAAGGCAGTCGCATTCATAGCAATGACTATCGTAAGCGTTATGAATACAGAAGTGAAAGCTCAGGAAAACAACTTCATCACCAATGAAGAAGTGAAAAACGAATTAGTAGTTGCCAAGACCATCTTTAAGCAAGACGGTGCACAACTTTACCGGCACATCCGTTATGAATACTCTTATGACGACCAGAAACGCCTGACCTGCAAGGAAGCCTCCAAGTGGGACGGTACAAAAGACGAATGGACACCTTACTTTAAGATGACATACCAATATGGCAATGATGAAATCACCATGTCCTACGCACGTTGGAACGAGTCTCACAAGGCTTATGACAAAGACATGAAGAAAAGTGTGTATGAATTGAACGATGAAAACATGCCGGTAGCTTACAAACTCTACAATCAGGACGCGCCAAAGTCCGAATTGACCCTGGTAAGCTACAACAAGACCGACTACGTAGCGAATATTCTGGCCATGGCAGAATAAAATTTAAAGTTTATAATATGAAAAGCACGAGCCTCACGGCTCGTGCTTTTATTCTATATACCGGTGTCATCATACTGATGTCATCGAGACTTTTCTATCCCGTCAGCCGGCTACCTCTTCTCCTTTCAGCGTAGCCGAACTGGATTCGGTAACCTTCACCATCACAAAATCGCCCACACGGTGCGTGCCACGGTCAAACACCACCACACGGTTTTGTTCCGTACGGCCGAACAACTGGTCACGACTACGTTTGGAAACACCTTCCACCAGCACCTCGTACGTCTTGCCCACGCAACGGGCATTCGCCTCGGCAGAGAGACGGTTTTGTAAGGCGATGATTTCATTCAGACGGCGAATCTTCACCTCCTCGGGCACATCGTCCGGCAGGTACTTGGAAGCATGCGTACCGGGGCGTTCGCTGTACTTGAACATAAAGGCGGAATCGTATCCGCACTCCTCCATCAGCGAGAGGGAAAGCTGGTGGTCCTCCTCCGTCTCACTATGGAAACCGGAGAATATATCCGTAGATAAGCCACAATCGGGGATGATGCGGCGGATGGCTGCCACGCGGTCCATATACCACTCGCGGTCGTACTTGCGGTTCATCAGCTTCAGGATGCGGCTGCTCCCACTCTGTACCGGCAGGTGGATGTGCTTACATACGTTGGGCATGTCGGCAATGACCTGGAGAGTTTCGTCGCTCATGTCTTTAGGGTGCGAGGTAGTGAAACGGATACGTACGCCCGGCGCTGCCTCTGCCACGGTGCGCAGCAGCATTGGAAAAGTAATCGTCTCTCCGTCCGGCTTCTCGAAGCGGTAGGAATTGACGTTCTGTCCCAGCAGGGTGACTTCCTTATAACCCTTTGCCACGAGGTCGGCCACTTCATTGAGGATGCTTTCCACATCACGGCTACGCTCACGGCCACGGGTGTAGGGAACGATGCAGTAAGTACAGAAATTATTGCACCCACGCATGATGGAGACGAAGCCGGAGATGTGGTTTCCGCAGATACGCGAGGGGATGACATCCCGATAGGTCTCTGTGGTGGAGAGCTCCACGTTCATTGCTTTCTCACCGGCCTCTACCGAGGCAATCAGTTCGGGCAGAGTAAGGTAGGCATCCGGCCCCACCACCAGGTCCACATGATGGTTGGTGATTAAGTCGTCCTTCACACGCTCTGCCATACAGCCCAGCACACCCACTATCAGGCCGCGTTTCTTCTTCTTGAGCGAGTGGAAGAACTCCAGACGGTTCAGAATCTTCTGCTCCGCATTGTCGCGGATGGAGCAGGTGTTCATAAACACTGCATCGGCTTCCTCCAGGGTGTCGGCCACCGAATATCCCGCCATCTGCATGACGGATGCAATCACTTCACTGTCGGCCACATTCATCTGGCAGCCGTAAGTCTCGATAAACAACTTCTTGTTGTCATCAGCAGTTGCAGATTTAAAGTCTGCTCCCGTTACTTTTTCCATAATCAGTTCGTTTAAAATCAGTTTATATCATAGTTGGTATCTGTCATCCGGAGCGCAAAGATACTTCTTCCCTCCCAATAAACGGATGAAATGAAAGAAAAATGCCATTACAAGTTGTCAATCTGCGCTTTATCAGCTAATTTATGTTAAGAGAACAAACATTTTCCGAGTGTTAATTTGGCATAGAGCAAATTAATTCACAAATTTGTGGAATGAAAGAAACATTAGATTTTTTCATAGTTAAGGTTTAGGTTAAAAAAATTAAGGGGAGCTGTGAAGCTGCCCTTTTTTATTACCAATTCCTTGGCTGTAATCAGATTAAATAATTAACTTTGCCCAAAAGCAAAGATAAGAGATAATTGCACTATCTTTGGGTGGAAAATCAAAAAGAATATGGAAGATGTCTTCAAGTTTCTGTTAGTTGCGGCTGTCATAGTAATCGGACTCGTCAAGCAGTTTAAGAAAGAAGCAAATAAAAATGCTGACAAGAGTCCCGACATACCTATGCCCGACGTTGACAACCCACTGCCCGAATACTGGGGCGGAGATACTTACGGAGGCTTTATTCCCGGAGGCCCCAAGCCGGCAGAAAAGCCTGTCTCTTATCCACATCTCCGAGCCCACGAGACCCTGAGCGATCTCGTATGC
>ENA-OYWC01000250-OYWC01000250.1-human-gut-metagenome-genome-assembly--contig:-NODE-250-length-23815-cov-11.351894_pt1 | contig 23815 bp, 18 predicted proteins | sample MGYA00244165_ERZ653387 | MGnify/ENA primary metagenome ERZ653387 (study PRJEB26926, sample SAMN06164974) | human gut metagenome | biome: ENVO:00009003; feature: ENVO:2100002; material: ENVO:00002003...
ACGAGATCGCTCAGTGTCTCGTGGGCTCGGAGATGTGTATAAGAGACAGGTTGAGGGGTGACGTTCCAGGGGCGGGGGGCTGTGCCCGGTGTTCGGACGGCAATGCCTCGACGGCAAGGTTGAGGGGGTGTCCCGGAGGTGGCGGGGAAGGGCCGGTGTTCGGATGGCAATGTCCCGGAGGCGGTTGAGGGATGACGTTCCGGGAGCGGGGGCTGTGGCCGGTGTTCAGACGGCGGGGTTGTGGGGCAATGCTCCGGCGGCGGGGCGGAGGTCAGGGTTCGTACTTGTAGCCTACGCCCTTGACGGTCACGATGCGGCGGTCGCCGATCTTTTGCCGCAGCTTGCGGATGTGCACGTCGATCGTGCGGTCGCCGACCACCACGTCGCTGCCCCAGATGCGCGAGTAGATCTCCTCGCGCGTGACAAGCCGGCCCGGCTGCGAGCAGAGCAGGTCGAGCAGCGCGAACTCCTTGCGTGGCAGGACGATCTCGCGGCCGTCGCACGTGGCCGTGTAGCGTTCGCGGTCGATCGTGATGCCGCTGTGCGGCTCCGCTCCGGCGGTCGGGGTGCCGCTGTCGACCCGCTTCAGAAGCGCCTGCACGCGGCTGACCAGCAGTTTCATCTTGATGGGCTTGGTCAGGTAGTCGTCCGCCCCGACGCCGAATCCCGAGAGCTGCTGCTCCTCCTCGCCCAGCGCCGAGAGAAAGACGACCATCGTGTCCTTGAGCTGCGGGTCGCGGCGGATGGCGCGGCAGGTCTCGATCCCGTCCATGACGGGCATCATCATGTCGAGCAGAATCAGGTGCGGCCGGCATGCGGCGGCAACCTGCAGCGCCTGGGCCCCGTTCTCGGCGGTGAAGACCTCGTAGCCTTCGCGCACGAGGTTGTAGCGCACGAATTCAAGGATGTCGACCTCGTCGTCGACCAGCAGGATGCGGTGGCTCATCGTTTCGGTTTCGGTTTCGGTTTCGGCGGCGCGGACGGCGTGCTTCGGTGCGGCCCGTTCCGTGTTTCTTCCGCGAAGATAGCAAATTTCCCGCTAAATCGTTCGGCGACACCGGAAAAATGAGTATATTTGCGGGATTCATGTACTCCCGTATGCGCGGGATCTAAAACGTGTAGAGCGATGGCTACTGAAAAATCGACACTTCCTGCTCCCGAGGAGCAAGTCAGCCCCGTGGCTGAAGATGTGCAGGCGGTTTCCGCCGTGACCCCCGAAACCGAAACCCCCGCAGCCGCGGCACCGGCCGCAGCCGCTGCGGAGCAGACGGCCGCACCGGCAGCCGGACCCGCCCCGATTGCGGCGGGCGATGAGCCCGCGGTGCAGGCGGCAGAACCTGCGGCGGCGGAGCCTGAAAAGCAGGCGGCAGCACCTGCGGAGGAGGCAGGAAGCGGACCTGTGGCCGAAGCTGCTGCCGCTCCGGCGGAGACGACGCCGGCAACGGCCGATGCCGCCCCGGCAGCGGAGACGACGCCCGCTGCGGAACCCGCAGCCGCGCCGCGCGCCCGTCGGGCCCGCATTCAGGCCGAGGCCGTGGCGGTCGATGCCGACGAGGAGCCGGTGATGGAGTCGCAGGTCGATTTTTCGGACGAGGAGGCTGAGCTGGCCGCCCGGAGCGCCGGGCTCGAACTGGGTGAAGAGACCGACGAGGAGGCTGCGGCCGGACTCGATGCGGCTCCGGCCGAGGACCGGTTTGCCGGCAAGAGCAAGGAGGAGCTCGTGGCGCTCTTTGCCAGGATGCTCGAGGAGCAGCCCGTGCAGTCGCTGCGCCGCGATGTCGAGGCGCTGAAGATCGCCTTCTACCGCCTGCGCCGCGCCGAGGTGGAGGCCGCACGCCGCCGTTTCATCGAGGAGGGGGGCGCCGAGGAGGAGTTCACCCCGCCGGTCGACGGTGCCGAGGTGCAGCTCAAGGAGCTCTTCCGCGAATACCGCCATCGCCGCGATATCTTCATCGCCAACCTCGAGGCCGAGAAGGAGGCCAACTACAAGATCAAGCTGGGCCTCATCGAGGAGCTCAAGGAGCTGGTCAATTCGGACGAGACGATCAACAACACCTTCACGAAGTTCCGCGAGCTGCAGCAGCGCTGGAAAGAGACCGGCATCGTGCCGCAGCAGTATGTCAAGGACCTGTGGGAGACCTACAACCTGCACGTGGAGAACTTCTACAACTTCATCAAGATCAACAAGGAGCTGCGCGACCTGGACCTGAAGAAGAACTACGAGCAGAAGGTGGCGCTCTGCGAGCAGGCCGAGGCGCTGCTGCTCGAGCCGTCGGTCGTCGATGCGTTCCACAAGCTGCAGAAGCTCCACGACGAGTGGCGTGAGACGGGCCCCGTGGCCAACGAGTTCAAGGAGTCGCTCTGGGAGCGCTTCAAGGCGGCGTCGAGCCGCATCAACAAGGCCCATCAGGAGCATTTCGAGGCACTGAAGGCCGAGCAGGTGCGCAACCTCGAACTCAAGACGCAGCTCTGCGTGGCGACCGAGGAGCTCTCCGCACAACCGCTCACCACGCGCAAGGAGTGGAACCGCGCCAGCGAGCGGCTGCTCGAGATACAGAAGACGTGGAAGACCATCGGCTTCGCGCCCAAGAAGGACAACAACCGCATCTACGAACGCTTCCGCACGGCGTGCGACCGCTTCTTCGAGGCCAAGCGCCAGTTCTATGCCGGGCTGAAGACCGAGATGGAGCACAACCTGCAGCTGAAGACCGAGATCTGCGAGGCGGCCGAGTCGCTCGTGAACAGCGAGGAGTGGAAGAAGACCACCGACGAACTGATCGCCCTGCAGGCGCGCTGGAAGCAGATCGGCGCCGTGTCGCGCCGCCATTCGGATGCCGTGTGGAAGCGTTTTCGTGCGGCCTGCGACCGCTTCTTCGAGCGCAAGAGCGCCCATTTCGCCTCGGTGGACGGCGAGCAGGAGGAGAACCTGCGCCGCAAGCTGGCGCTGCTCGACGAGATGGCTGCGGCCGACGTCAGGGCCGGCGGCTACGAGGTGATCCGCGACTTCCAGCGCCGCTGGGGCGAGATCGGCTTCGTGCCCATCAGGCAGAAGGACGCCGTGCAGAAGCGCTACAAGGCGGCCGTCGATGCGCTCTTCAGCGTGCTGCGCGGTTCGGAGCGCGACCGTTCGATGAACCGCTTCCGCGAGAAGGTCTCGACGCTCAAGGCCTCGGGCGACCGTCGCCTGCGTTCGGAGCGCGAGCGCCTCTACAACAAGGTGCGGCAGCTCGAGCAGGAGATTGCCCTGCTGGAGAACAACATCGGCTTCTTCGCCAAGTCGAAGAACGCCGAGACGCTCGTGGCCGACGTGCGCGCCAAGATCGACCGGGCCCGCGAGGAGATGGCCGCGACGATCGAGAAGGTGAAGCTCATCGACCGGCAGGCCGCCGAGGAGACCCCGGCCGAAAACAACGACAAATAATCCAACGATAGAGAATAACGACAGACATGAAACTTGCGAAACCCAAGTACATATTCGTGACGGGCGGCGTGGCATCTTCGCTCGGCAAGGGTATCATTTCGGCCTCGATTGCGCGGCTGCTGCAGGCGCGCGGCTACTCGGTGACGATTCAGAAGCTCGACCCCTACATCAACGTCGATCCCGGCACGCTCAACCCCTACGAGCACGGCGAGTGCTACGTGACGGAGGACGGCGCCGAGACGGACCTCGACCTGGGCCACTACGAGCGCTTCACGAACCATCCGACCTCGAAGGCGAACAACGTCACCACGGGACGCATCTACAAGAGCGTCATCGAGAAGGAGCGCAAGGGCGAATACCTGGGCAAGACCGTGCAGGTGATTCCGCACATCACCGACGAAATCAAGCGCCGCATCCAGCTGCTGGGCCAGACCAAAAAGTACGATATCATCATCACCGAGATCGGCGGCACGGTCGGCGACATCGAGTCGCTGCCCTTCATCGAGTCGGTGCGCCAGCTGCGCTACTCGCTCGGCTACCGCAATACGGCGCTCGTGCACCTGACGTTGATTCCCTACATGGCCGCGTCGGGCGAGCTGAAGACCAAGCCCACGCAGCACTCCGTCAAGGCGCTGCTCGAAAACGGACTCCAGCCCGACATCCTCGTCCTGCGCACGGAGCACCCGCTGTCGATGGCCCTGCGGCGCAAGGTGGCGCTCTTCTGCAACGTCGATGCCAACGCCGTGATGGAGTCGATCGACGTGCCGACGATCTACGAGGTGCCGCTGCGCATGCATGCACAGCACCTGGACGAGGTGGTGCTCGACAAGCTGAACCTTCCGTCGGAGAAGGAGCCCGACATGGCCGCTTGGAGCGCCTTTGTCGAGCGGGTGAAGCATCCGAGCCGCTCGATCGAGATCGCGCTGGTGGGCAAGTACACCGAGCTGCCCGACGCCTACAAGTCGATCTGCGAGTCGTTCGTGCACGCCGGGGCGGTCAACGACTGCCACGTGAAACTCGTCTACGTCAATTCGGAGAAGATCACCGAGGAGAACGTTGCCGAGCAGCTGGGGCGCATGGCGGGCATCCTCGTCGCCCCGGGCTTCGGCAACCGCGGCATCGAGGGCAAGATCACGGCCGTGCGCTATGCCCGTGAGAACCGGATTCCGTTCCTCGGCATCTGCCTCGGCATGCAGTGCGCCGTCATCGAGTTCGCCCGCAACGTGCTGGGCATCGCCGATGCCAACTCGAGCGAGATGGAGGTGACGGCCCATCCGGTCATCGACCTCATGGAGGAGCAGAAGGGCATCACGGCCAAGGGCGGCACGATGCGTTTGGGCGCCTATCCGTGCGTGCTGCGCAAGGGTTCGCGCGTCGCCGCGGCCTACGGCAGGCTCAACATCTCGGAGCGTCACCGCCACCGCTACGAATTCAACAACGACTACCTCGCGCAGTTCGAGGCCGCAGGCATGCAGGCCGTGGGTGTCAACCCCGATACGAACCTCGTCGAGGTAATCGAGATTGCGGACCATCCGTGGTTCGTCGGCACGCAGTACCACCCCGAGTACCAGAGCACCGTCGAGAGCCCCTCGCCGCTGTTCGTGGCCTTTGTGCGCGCGGCGCTCGACCATGCCGGTACCCCGGCCGCACAGGAGAAGAAGTAATTACGCAAACAGAGAGTCTCAAAAACCGTAAATGGATAAAAAATCGATTATCGGCATTGCCGTCGTGGCGCTCCTCTTTTTCGGGTTCGCCTATTTCAATACACAGGAACAGAAGAAATATCAGGAAGAGATGGCCGCCTGGCAGGCCTACCAGGATTCGGTGGCGCTGGCCACGCGACCCGTTGTCCCCGCCGCGGACTCCGTGGCGCTGACCGCGGGCGGCCAGGACGCGGAGCAGGCGGCCGAAGCGGCGCGTGAACGTCGCGTTGCTGCGCTGGGCGAGTACCTCGCCGCGGCGCGCGACGCCGAAGAGCGGGAGTTTGTCGTCGAAAACGACGTGATGGCGGTGACCTTCTCGACGCGCGGCGGCCAGATCCGCGACGTGCTCCTGAAGGACTACACGAAGTATGCGCCGCGCGGCGAGCGCAACATTCCCGTCTCGCTGATGGACCCCGCCACGGCGCGCTTCGACCTCTCGTTCTTTGTCAAGAACGGGCTGAACAACGTCAAGGTCAATACGATGGAGTATGTCTTCACCCCTTCGGCGGTGGAGACGACGGACGACGGGGCCCGGGCGGTGCGGATGCGTCTCCCGATTTCGGAGACGGCGGCGCTCGAGTACGAATACCTGATCTACGACACGAAGGCTCCGGCTCGCGACTACCTGGTCGACTTCGACGTGCGGCTGGTGAACATGGCCGCCGAGATGGCCAACCAGACCTCGATCGGCATCGACTGGTCGAATACCTCCTACCAGAACGAGCGCGGCTTCAAGAACGAGAACATGTACACCACGGTGGCCTACCGCTTCCCGGGCGAGTCCTCGATCGAGGAGCTGAGCATGAGCGACGAGGAGCGCTCGAAGGAGATCACCACCTCGGTCAACTGGGTGGCCTTCAAGCAGCACTACTTTTCGTCGGTCTTCATCGCGCCGCAGAACCTCTCCTATGCCGACGTGGGCTTCACGACGGTGCAGCCCGGTTCGGGTTACATCAAGGATTTCTCGGCCCGCATGACCGTGCCCTACACGGCGCAGACCACCGGGTATGACTTTGCCTTCTACTTCGGCCCGAACGAGTATTCGATTCTCAAGAAGGTGGGCGATACGGATGCTGCGGACGGCGACCTCTACCTCGAGCGGCTCATCCCGCTGGGATGGGGTATCTTCGGCTGGATCAACCGCTGGTGCGTGATTCCGGTCTTCGATCTGCTGCGCAACTACATCCCGAGCTTCGGCATCATCATCCTGATCCTGGCGGTGCTGGTTCGTCTGGTGATCTCGCCACTGACCTACAAGAGCTATGTCTCGATGGCCAAGATGCGCCTGATCAAGCCGCAGGTCGACGAGCTGGCCAAGAAGTACCCCAAGCAGGAGGATGCCATGAAGCGGCAGCAGGCCACCATGGAACTCTACAAGAAGGCGGGCATCAACCCCATGGGCGGCTGCATCCCGATGCTGATCCAGATGCCGATCCTGATCGCCATGTTCCGCTTCTTCCCGGCGTCGATCGAGCTGCGCGGGCAGTCGTTCCTCTGGGCCGGCGACCTCTCGTCGTATGACAGCGTGCTGAACCTGCCCTTCTCGATCCCCTTCTACGGGGACCACGTCTCGCTGTTTGCTCTGCTGATGGCCCTTTCGACCTTCGGCTACTCCTACTACAGCTACCAGCAGACGGCCTCGTCGCAGCCCCAGATGGCGGGCATGAAGTTCATGATGCTCTACCTCATGCCGCTCATGCTGCTGTTCTGGTTCAACGACTATTCGAGCGGTCTGTGCTACTACTACCTGCTTTCGAACCTGCTGACCATCGGCCAGACGCTCATCATCCGCCGCATGGTCGACGATACGAAGATCCAGGCCATCATGCAGGCCAATGCGGCCCGCAAGTCGAACGGCCGGAAATCGAAGTTCCAGCAGCGCTACGAGGAGCTTCTGCGTCAGCAGGAGGCTCAGCAGCGCGCCAAGCGCAAATAACGGCTCCGGTGTGAGCCGACCGGTGAGCCGGGGATGCACAGGCGTCCCCGGCTTTTTTGTGCGGCGGGGCGTTCTGCCTTGCCCGGCGGCGGTGTGGTCTTGTGTGGGGTTATCCGGCTTTGCGGGGTGGGGCGTTCTGCCTTGCGCGGCGGGTTTTCCCTGGCCTTTTGCGGGCGGTTGCGCTGCGTCCGGAGCCGGCCGGTCGGCGGTGCGGTGCAAGGGCGGGGTGTCGGTTTCGCAGCGAGGCTGCCGCCGGTTGCGGGAGCCGACGGTCGTTGCGGTCGGCAGGACGGTTTTCGCGTGCGGTGTTTGTTGTCGTGCGGCGCTTCCTGCCTCCTGCCTCCTGCTTCCCGCCTCCTGCTTCCCGCCTCCTGCCTCCCTCCTTCCGCCGTTGAAACGGGCCGCACGGTAAAAAACAGCGGGAAGCATCCTGAAAAAGGATGCTTCCCGTTCGGTTGTCGGAGTGAGCTGGGTGGCTGGCCGGATGGGTGGTGGTACGGAGGATTCTTTCGCTTGTCCGGCGCGTCGGAAGTTCCGGCCGCACCGGCCCGGCTCGCCCTTCGCGGCTCGCCCCTCGCGGCAGGTCTCCTCCCGGCTGCCCCCCCCTACTTTTTACCTTTTACCTTTCACTTTTCACTTTCGGCAAATCCCTGCGAGATGAAGGTGAGGATCGGTTCGAGGCCCGTGCGCCAATAGTGCCACGTGTGGCCGCCGTCGCGCATGCGGTATTGCAGCGGGACGTTGCGCTCGCGCATGAGGGCGTAGAAGCGGATGTTGCACGAGTAGAGGAAGTCGTCGTCGCCGCAGTCCACCCACCAGCGCACGTTGCGCACGGCGGCGAGCTGCTCGTCGGAGAGCCCGCGCAGCAGCCTGACGGGCGAGTTGTCCACGACCGAACGCACGAAGACATCCTCGTAGTTGCTTCCGTCGGGAAAGGCGTCCAGCAGACCGCTTAACGGGCAGGCCGAGCCGAAGAGCTCGGGGTGCTTGATGGCGTAGGCCGCCGATCCGCCGCCGCCCATCGAGAGTCCGGCGATGGCGCGGTGTGTACGGTCGCCGCGGATGCGGTAGTGCTGCTCGACGGCGGGCAGGAACTCCTCGAAGAAGAAGCGCTCGTAGCTCCAGCCCGGCACGTCGAAGTAACCCATGTGGGGTCCGGCGTAGTTCTCACCCTCGCCCGCGGCGTCGGGCATGACGATAATCATCCGGCAGGCCATGCCCTGGGCAATGGCGTCGTCGGCGATGCGCTGGACGTCGCCCAGGCGGGTCCAGTCGGTGTGGCAGCCGTAGGCGCCGTGCAGCAGGTAGAGCACGGGGTATTGCTCCGTCGAGGCGTCGTAGCCCGCCGGGAGGTAGACCGTACACGTCTTCTCCGTGCCGAGGATCGTGCTCGGGACGGTGAAGGTTTCGATGCGGCTCTGCCCCTGTGCGAAAAGGGTCGTGCAGAGCAGCGTCAGCAGCGGTAAGAGCAGGGTTCTTTTCATCTTATTTGTGTGTTTGGGATTTGTCTGTTCGGGGTATGCGGCGGCTACTCGACGTAGAGCACCAGCCCCTTGAGGTACTCGCCCTCGGGGTGGTAGATGTTGATCGGGTGGTCGGCGGGCTGCGTCAGCTGGTGCAGGATGCGGACCTTGCGTCCGGCGATCGCCGCGGCCGAGAAGACCGTCGTGCGGAAGAGCTCCTTCGACACGGCCTGCGAGCAGGAAAAGGTGAAGAGGATGCCGCCCGGCCGGATTTGCGACAGTGCCCGGGCGTTGAGCCGCTTGTAGCCCTGCATGGCGTTGCCGAGCACCTTGTGGTGCTTGGCGAAGGCCGGCGGGTCGAGAATGATCAGGTCGTAGCGGTCGCCGATGTCGCGCAGGTACTCCACGGCGTCGGCCGCCACCTCGGTGTGCGGGGCCCCGTCGCCGAAGTTCAGGCGCATGTTCTCGGTGGCGAGGGCCACGGCCCGCTCCGAGGAGTCCACCGAGCAGACCTCCTTCGCACCGCCCGCCAGGGCGTAGACCGAGAAGCCGCCCGTGTAGCAGAAGGTGTTGAGCACGGTGCGCCCCTGTGCGTAGCGCTTCACCAGCTCGCGGTTCTCGCGCTGGTCGAGGAAGAAGCCGGTCTTCTGCCCCTGCTCCCAGTTGACGAGGAACTGCTCGCCGTGCTCGAGCACGACCTGCGGCGTCTGCGCCCGTCCCCAAAGGTAGCCGTCCACGGCCCCCGTGTCGGCCTTGTAGGGGAGCGTCTGCGACGACTTGTCGTAGATGGCCGTGATGTGCTCGCCGTAGACCGCGCGGATGGCCGCGGCGATCTCCATGCGGGCGCGGTACATGCCCACCGAGTGGCACTGGACGACGGCCGTCGTGCCGTAGATGTCCACGACAAGGCCCGGCAGCGAGTCGCCCTCGCCGTGCACGAGGCGGTAGCATGTCGTCGAGGCGTTCTGCGTGAGCCCCAGCGTGCGGCGCACGTCGTGCGCCACGGCGATGCGCCGCTCCCACCAGGCGCTGTCGATCGCCTCGCGCTCGAAGGAGAGCACGCGCACGGCGATCGAGCCGATCTGGTAGTGGCCCCGGGCGATGAACTCCCCCGCGTGGGTGTAGACATCGACGAGGGCCCCTTCGGCGATCTCGGACTCCTCCTCGGCCTTGATGTAGTCGATGGCCCCGGAGAAGATCCACGGGTGGCGGCGCAGGAGCGACTCCTCCTTGCCGCGTCGCAGGTAAATACGCGGTATCATGGTTTCTGTCATTTGATTTTCGGCGTGTGTTGCAGCCGCTCGTAGATCTGCGTGCAGACCCAGGCGTCGGTGGCGGCGTAGAGCTGCTGCTTGGGCGTGAGGGTCGCGGCCTCCCAGTTGCTCAGCCGCTGGGCCTTCGAGACGCGCATGCCCAGGACGATGGCCGAGAGCTTGCGCAGGCTCTTCTCGCCGATGCCCCATTCGGGGGCGATCGCCTGCAGGTCGACGAACCCGCCGTCGCGGAAGCGCCGCAGCTGTCGGAGCGAGCGCAGGTCGCCGGCCACGTCGGCCCCGACCTTCACCACCTCGCGCGATTCGAGCAGCCGCAGCAGGGGCCGCGCAAGCGGAATCCGGTTGAGCCGGAAGAGGTAGCAGCGCTCCGCCGAGGAGAGTTGCAGCAGCGACACGCGGTAGGTGACGCCCGGCTGGAACGAGGGGCGCGTCTCGGTGTCGAAGCCGACAAGGGGCTGCTGCATGAGGTACTGGCAGGCGGCCTCGATCTCGTCCTCGTGCTCGACGATGCGGATCTCGCCGTGAAATTCGATGGCGGGGAGCAACGCGGTCTGTTCGTTGCTTATCTTGTCTGTGAAGCGGTTTTCGGTACTCATCCGGATGAAGATTCCCGCAAAATTACGCAATTATTTCCAATTTCCCATTGCTGCCCGTGGTGATTTTGCCCGCGGCGAGCAACTCGCGCACCGTGGCGGCAATCCGCCCGGGCGAGGCGGCCAGTTCGTCGGCCAGCGTGCGGGGATCGGCCGCTCCGCGCGAAAGGCGTTCGAGCAGGCGCGTGCGCAGCTCGTCATCCGGTGCGGCGTGTTCTGCCCGTGTGGTCGCTGTTGTTGCAGCGTGTCCGGTCGGAACAGCCGCTGTTGTTGCTGCGGGCTCCGACGGTTGTGCTGTTGGGCCGGCGCCACCGGGCGAGGCCTTTTCTGCTGCCGGGCCGGTGCCACCGGGCGAGGCTTTTTCAGCAGTCGGGGCGGTGCCTCCGGGCGGGGCTTGTTTGGCTGCGGCCGACAGTTTGGCGGCGCGGCGGCGGGCCAGGCAGATGTCGCAGACGCCGCACGGCCCGGCCGGCTCGGTGCCGAAGTAGCGTTCGAGCACCGTGCTGCGGCACTCCTCTTCGTTCGAGGCGTAGGCGAGCATCTGCTCGAAGCGCTCGCGCAGGAGCTGCTGCCGCAGCCGGTAGGTCTCGGGGGCGATGTAGAGGTCGGCGCGCGGCAGCCGCTCCTCGTTCATGAAGAGCAGCGGCGAGCGGTTCGACGGGATGTAGCGGATCACGCGCAGCATCCACAGCCGCTTGAGCAGCTCGCGGACCCGCTCGACGGTGTAGCCGCTCCAGGTCGCCAGCTCGCCCTCGTCGATGGGGCGGAACTCGGTGAAGACGCCGTTGTAGAGGCGCAGCAGCGTGCGGATGAAGTGGTCGAGCTCGTCGCGCTGCACGCGCAGGCGGTAGAGGTCGTCGCGGCTCACGCAGAACATCACCCGCGCGGGGTTTTCCTGTGCGTCGGTCAGCGTCATGTAGCCGTTCTGCTGGAGGAGCTTCAGGGCGCTGGAGACCGTCCCGGCATAGAGGTGCTCGCGCGCGCAGAAGTCGTGGATGTTGAACTGGAAGGTGGCGCCGTCGCCCTCGCCGATGCCGATGCGCAGGTAGTTGCAGACCTTCTCGTAGATCTCCTTCACGCGCTCGAGCGGCGGAAACTCCTGCTCGAAGCGGCGGATCGTGCGCTCGCCGTCGTCGGCCGCGACGAGCAGCAGGGCGTAGGCGCGTGCGCCGTCGCGCCCGGCGCGTCCGGCCTCCTGGTAGTAGCTTTCGAGCGAATCGCACATCGAGTAGTGGACGACGAAGCGCACGTCGGGCTTGTCGATGCCCATGCCGAAGGCGTTGGTCGCGACCATCACCCGCACGCGGCCCGCGATCCACTCCTCCTGGCGCTGCGACCGCTCGGCATGGCCCAGCCCGCCGTGGTAGGCCGCGGCCGTGATGCCCTCCTGCCGCAGCAGGTCGGCGATCTGCTCCGTCGCCTCGCGCGTGCGCACGTAGACGATGCCCGAGCCCGGGACGTTGTGCACGAGGCGCAGCAGCTGGCCGTTCTTGTCGTCCGTATGGCGGACGCTGTACGAGAGGTTGGGCCGCGCGAAGCTGCTGCGCAGGATGTGCGCTTCGGGGAACTTCAGGTGGCGCATGATGTCCTCGGCGACCCGCGCGGTGGCCGAGGCCGTGAGGGCCAGCACCGGGACGCCGGGCAGGCGCTCGCGCAGCTCGGCGATGCGCAGGTACGAGGGACGGAAGTCGTAGCCCCACTGCGAGATGCAGTGGGCCTCGTCGACGGCGATGAGCGAGACGTTCATGCGCACGACGCGCAGGCAGAAGGCCTCCGAGGTGAGCCGCTCGGGGGCGACGTAGAGGAACTTCACGTCGCCGTAGACGCAGTTGTCCAGCGCGATGTCGATCTGCCGCGGCGAGAGCCCCGAGTGGATGGCCACGGCCGGGATGCCCCGTGCGCGCAGGCGGTCCACCTGGTCCTTCATCAGGGCGATGAGCGGCGTAATGACGACGGCCAGTCCGTCGCGGGCCATCGTCGGCACTTGGTAGGTGAGCGACTTGCCGCCGCCGGTGGGCATCAGCGCCAGCGTGTCGCGCCGCTGCATGACGGAGAGAATGATCTCCCGCTGCACGGGGCGGAACTCCCGGAAGCCCCACCAGCGGGTGAGGGCGGCGTATATCTTCTCCTCGGCGGATTCCATAATGCAAAGGTAGCGATTTTGCCGCGGATTTGCCTCCTCCGTCCGGGGCTTTTTCGCTCGGGGCACGTTCCGGGCGGGCAGACCGGCGCGCCGCTTCCGGTCCGGGTTCATTCCCGGGTTCATTCCCGGGCTCATTCCCGGGTTCATTTCCGGGCTCATCTCCGGGTTCATTTCCGGGTTCATTTCCGGGTTCATTCCCGGCTGCGTCCCCGCTCCCTTCCCGCGCGGAGCCGGGTAGGGCGGCGGAAGCGAAAAAATTAGGCTTTTTCCGAAATTTTGCGTACATTTGCGGCATATCGGCAGAGACCGGTGATACGAAAGATGAAGATTGACCCCAAATACAAGGTGCGCGAGCTGGCCGGCGAACACGTGGTCGTCGTGCAGGGCGCATACGGCGCCGACATGACGCGCCTGGTGGCGCTCAACGAGTCGTCGCGCTATCTGTGGGAGCAGCTCCGCGGCCGCGAATTCGACCTCGACGACGTGGTCTCGCTGCTCGTGGAGCGATACGAGGTGGACGAGGCAACAGCCCGGCGCGATGCCGGGGCGTGGATGTCCCGCCTTGCGGAGTGCGGCGTACTGGAGCAATGAAGGCCCGCGGATACATAGCGCTGTTGTTGCTGACCCTCTACCTTGCGGCGGTCGGCACGCCGGCGTATGTCTCCCTGACGTGCAAGTGCAAGGCCCCGCGCGAGGCGCTGCTACACACCGGCTGCACCTGCTGCGACCATACGGGGGATCTTCCCGCCGCCCGCGCCGACATTACGGCGCCCTGCTGCGGCACCCACCATTCGACCGACATAGCTCTCTATACGGGCTCCGGATCGGACCACGAGCGGCTCGTGCGCTGCGTGGTCCTGACGCTGCCGCCCGCCATCGTGGCGACGTGCGGCTCCGTTCCCGCGTTTGAAATCCAGACCGACCGGCAGGTCGGCTGCGACGTGCCCCCGCTGCGCGACGGCTTCGCCCGCTGTGCGGGGCTGCGCGCCCCGCCCGTCAGGGGCTGACCGCCGCATGCGGTCCGCCGGGTGCGCCCCGGCCGGATGCCGGAAGGACATCCCCGTTTTCCCTGACCATTCATTTATCATTCACCATCCGACGGTCACGCTGTGCATGCAGCGTGCAGTTTGCAGAACATGAGTCACCCGCATTGCGAAGAGGTGCTCGAGGCCCACGGCATACGTCCTACGGCCCTCCGCATCCTGGTGCTGGAGGCGATGGAGACCTTCAGCGACACCTTCAGTCTGGCCGACCTGGAGACCGCAACCGACGGTCTTGACCGGTCGTCGATCTTCCGCACGCTGAACCTCTTTGCCGAACACCACCTGCTGCATGTCATCGATGACGGCAGCGGCGCCACGAAGTACTGCGTCTGCCACAACGACCATGCGTGCCGGATCGAGGAGATGCACTGCCACTTCCATTGCGAAGCCTGCGGCCGCACCTTCTGCCTGGACCATACGCACATTCCGGTGATCCGCTACCCGGCGGGATACGACGTGCGTCGGATCAACTACCTCATAACGGGTCTCTGTCCCGACTGCCGCAACCGGCGGCAGGAGTGATCGCGGCGGGGTGGGGCGGTTTGCAACCCGGTTGCAGACCTTTCGCACTACCTTTGTCCGCGGAAAAACAGAAAAATACCATGAAACGAACTCTATTCCTTGTTTCGGCCTTTGCGCTGCTGGCGGCCTCCGCCGTGGCGCAGGATCTGCGCGGTGTCGTGCGCGATGCGGAAGGACAGCCGCTCGTCGGCGCTTCGGTCTACTGGGCCGGCACGACGATCGGTGCGAGCACCGATGCCGAGGGTGCCTTCCTGCTGCACCGCGTGAAGAACTACGACCGCCTCGTGGCGTCGTATCTGGGATATGTCAACGATACGCTCCGTGTCGAGAGCGGTACGGAGCGTGTCGAGATGGCGCTGAGCGCCGAAGGCGTGGCGCTGGAGGACGTCGTCGTCGAGGGCAACCTCTCGGGCAACTTCGTCAAGCGTGAGGGCATCCTCAAGAACGAGATGATCTCCTTTGCGGGCCTCTGCAAGATGGCCTGCTGCAACCTGGCCGAGTCGTTCGAGAACTCGGCGTCGGTGACCGTCGGCTACAGCGACGCCATCTCGGGCGCGCGGCAGATCAAGATGCTGGGGCTGGCCGGCACCTACACGCAGATTCTCGACGAGAACCGCCCCATCATGCGGGGGTTGAGCGCCCCCTACGGATTGAGCTACACGCCCGGCATGTGGCTCAACTCGATCCAGGTGTCGAAGGGCGTCGCCTCGGTGACGGCCGGACACGAGGCCATCACCGGGCAGATCAACCTCGAGCACCGCAAGCCGACCGATGAGGAGCGGCTCTTCGTGAACCTCTACCTCGACGACGAGCTGCGCCCCGAGGCCAACATCTCGACGGCCTTCCCCGTGACGCGCGACAAGAAACTCTCGAGCATCATCCTGCTGCACGGCTCGATGGATACCGACGCCCGGAAGATGGACCACAACCACGACGGCTTCCGTGACCTGCCCAAGTCGGACCAGATCAACGTCGCCAACAAGTGGCTCTATGCCGCCGACAACGGCACGCAGGTACGCTGGGGCTGGAAGTTCGTGCAGGAGAACCGTCTGGGCGGCATGCTCGGATACAGGAATACCGAGGCGATGCGCGAGGCGATGGCCGCGGACTGGGACTGGGAGCAGCGCGACGAGCGGATGCCCCTCTACGGGTCGCACATCCGCAACCGCAACGCCAACGGCTACGTGAAGATCGGCATGCCGGTCGGTCCGGCGGTCTACGATGCCGACGAGCAGGACGAGATGCGCTCGAACTTGGCCTTCGTCGCCGACTTCGACCACTTCGACGAGACGGCCTACTTCGGGCTGAACGGCTATGACGGCAATCAGAATTCGCTGTCGCTCAACCTGATGTACAATCACTACTTCACCTACCGTTCGTCGCTGAACGTCGGTGTGCAGGCCCATCTGGACTCCTACCGCGAGGGGCTCGACAACCGCACGCCCTGGATCGACAACTCGCGGCAGCTCTATGCGTTCGACCGCGACGAGCAGGAGGTGGGCCTCTATGCCGAGTATACCTACGCCGTGAAGGAGAAGCTATCGATCGTGGCGGGCCTGCGCGGCGACTACAATGCCTTCTACGACCGCTACTTCCTCACGCCGCGCGGCCACCTGAAGTGGAACATCACTCCCACGACGACGCTGCGCGCCTCGGCCGGTCTGGGCTATCGCTCGACGGACATCATTACGGACAACATCGGCATGCTCGCGACGGGACGGCAGATCCGGCTGGTGGAGTTCCGCAACGGGGTGCCGGCCTATGACGGCCGCTTTGCAGACTTCGACCGCCTGGAGAAGGCCTTGACGCTGGGCGGCAGCCTGACGCAGACCTTCACGCTCGTGCAGGCCGACGACGCGACGTTGAGCTTCGACTACTTCCGCACGCAGTTCTACCACTCGGTGGTGGCCGATCAGGAGTACGACCCCACGCAGATTCTGCTCTACACGTCGGACGGCCGCTCCTATACGGATACCTATCAGGTCGACTTCTCGTGGTCGCCCGTCGAGCGGCTCGACATCTTCGCCACGTTCCGCTATACGGACAGCGAGATGACGATCCGGCGCCCCGACGGCCGCACGGCGCGCGTCGAGCGGCCGCTGGTCAGCCAGTACAAGACGCTGCTCAACATCCAGTACGCCACGAAGTTCCGCCGCTGGGTCTTCGACGCTACGGCGCAGCTCAACGGCCCGGCACGCATCCCGACGCAGACGGGTAACCTGGCCGACGACAGCTACTCGCCGCGCTATCCGATGTTCTATGCGCAGGTGAGCCGCAAGGTGGGCAAGTTCGACATCTACGTCGGCTGCGAGAATATCGCAGACTACCGGCAGAAGGACCCGATCCTCAACGCCTCGAACCCCTATTCGGCGCAGTTCAACTCGATGAACGTCTGGGGACCGCTCATGGGCCGGAAGTTCTACGCCGGTCTGCGCTTCAACCTCTATTGATACCGAAACCTTAAAATACCGAAGCAAGATGAAAAAAATCGCTATGCTCTGCCTCGCCCTGCTGCTGGGCGCAGGCGTATCCCTGGCGGCGAAGCCGGCTGCCGGGAAGAAGATCGTGACGACGGTCTTCGCGGCCGATGTCGACTGCGAACACTGCGTCAACAAGATCATGAACAACGTGCCGTCGCTCGGCAAGGGGATCAAGGACGTGCAGGTCGACCTCGAGAAGAAGGAGGTGACCGTCGTCTACGACGCCTCGAAAAACAGCGACGAGAACATCGTCAAGGGGCTGGCCTCGCTCAAGGTGCAGGCCGAGCCGAAAGAGAGCGCCGAGGCCGACAAGTAGCCGCCGGGACGGGATTGTTATCGGAAGGAGGGGAGTGCCGCTGCGGCGTTCCCCTCTTTTTTGTGCCCGGAACAGCCGGTTGCGGGGAGGCGAGGACCCCGGTCGCGGGAGGAGGAAGCTCCGGTCGCGGGGCAGAGGATGGCCGCAATATGGAGATGGCTGGTCGCGGGGCTTGTGCGAAGGTCGGGACGCTGGGGCGGATGGCCGCGAATTGCGTGGAACGCGGGGACGGCCGCTGTCGGGAGGCGAGAGGCCGGCATATCGTGAAGAGAGGTTGCGGGCGGGCAGTCGGGACGCCGGGGTGGCGGATTGTTGCCGGACGGTGTCGGGGAGCGGGCGGCGCCTTGCCATGCCGCGGCGGGAAAATCGGCCCGAGGGCGCGCGGCGGCTTTTCCCGATGTCGGCGGAATGGGGTCAAAAGGGCGGATTTTCGGCTTCGGGTTTGGAAATACGGCCGAAAAGGCTACCTTTGCCCCCGCAAACGGTTCCCTCGCGGTGCGGCCGCAGGGATTAAAAGGGAATGCAGTGCAAGTCTGCAACAGTTCCCGCTGCTGTGAGTTTCGTCCCGGATGCTCCGGGCTGTCGTCGCGACAATCTTTTGCCACTGACCTTGCGGTCGGGAAGGCGTCGCGCCGGAAACGAGTCAGAAGACCTGCCTTTGCCTGTGTCGAGCGCAAGCCTGCGGAGAACGGGCGGAGTGAGGATCGGACTCGTTCCCGGTTTTTTCTGTTCCGAATGTTCCTGAAGGCGGCGCCCACGGTGCGGCGAACGCCTAACCTTTTAATTGTACAGGAATATGAAGAAAATCTTGGTGCTTTTTGCGGCCGCGCTGACGGCCCTGCTTCCGACTTCGTGCCGCAAGTCGGAGACCGAACCGGCGAAGCCGCTTCCGGCTTCCGTCTCGATTGCAGAGGTGGCGCCCGCCAAGCGTGCGGTGAGCTTTACGCTGAATCCGACGAATGCCGTGCGTGTGCTTTACTGCTGCGTGCTGCGCGGCGAGACGCCGGCCGAGTCGGCCTGGATCGCGCGCGAAGCCGCGGCGCCGGTGCAGCTCACGGTCGGCGAGCTCGAGGCCGGCACGGCCTATACGCTGCTGGCCCGGGCCGAGAACCGTCGGGGTGTGGCCGGCGAGACGGTAACGCTCGATTTCGAGACGCTGCGCCTGCCGTCGCTTGTCGTGGGTGACATCACGACGACGGCCGAAGGGGCCGAGGTGCGGGTGAAGACGGCCGATGCGCAGCAGTTGTTCTGGGCCTGCGTCCGTGCCGAGGCTGAGGACCCGACGGAGTTCACGCAGGTGGAGGCCGCCGAGGAGGTGACCGTACAGCTCACGGGGCTGATGCCCGACACCGAATACCGGTTCTGCGCCTATGTGGCCGATGCCGATTCGCGCAGCGACCTGGCCGCGAAGAACTTCCGCACGGCGGCTCCCGACGCGACCGATCTGAGTGCCGCCGGGACGGCCAACTGCTACGTGGTAACGGCGCCAGGCGTCTACTCCTTTGCCGCCGACGTGCGCGGCAACGGCGTCAGCGCCAACAACGACCAGGAGAGCAAGCATTTCGAGGCGGCGATTGCCGTCGGTGCGGACTGGAGCGCCGACTGGCTGTGGGCGTCGGCCGAGGGGCTGGTCTCGAACGTGACGCTGGACGCCGCCTCGAAACGCATCCGCTTCGAGGCCTCCGCACAGCGGGGCAATGCGGTCCTCGCCCTGTTCGACGGCGCGCAGCAGCTCGTCTGGAGCTGGCACATCTGGATGACGGACGATCCGTCGGTGAACCTCGTAAGCGGCTCCTCGCCCCAGTATCAGTTCCTCGATCGCAACGTGGGGGCCACCTCGACGGCGGTTGACGACGTGGCTTCGTTCGGCTTCTTCTACCAGTGGGGACGCAAGGACCCCTTCATCGCCGCCTCGGCGCCCGTCAACCCCGACGGTGCGGCGATCCCCGACGGGGAGGCTTTCCAGACCGCGCTGGAGGGTGTCTGCGTCTTCAACACGGCCCGCACGACGGGGTGGACGACCCTGCGCAACGACGATGCCGCGATTGCCACAGGACAGTCGGTCGACTATGCCGCGGCCCATCCGATGACCTTCATCACCTACGGCGCACAGGTCGGGACGAGCGGTGTCGGTGCCTGGTTCAACGACGACAACGTGCAGTATGCCGAGCTGTGGGGCTACGATTTTGTCAACCATACGAACCTCAAGACGATGTTCGACCCCTGCCCGCCGGGATACAAGGTGCCGGGATGGTATCAGGAGGTCATGGCCGACGCCAGCAAGACGACGCTGGTCGAGACGGGCGCCTACCAGTCGCGCACCTACAACGGCGGCTACTGGCCCGCGCAGGGCTACCGCACGGATGCCGGACGGCTGTCGAACGTAGGCCGCTACGGCTACTACTGGTCGGCGTGCAGCTACAACCACAACTATCCGGCACAGGGCTTCAAGGGATACATGCTCTACTGGTATTCGCGTGCGGTGAGCAACAACAACGCCCAGAGCGAAGCGATCGGCGGCAATATCCGCTGCATCCGCGAATAGCGGCCGCCCGGTCGGTTGCCTTTCTGTGGTGGTACGGCAGCCGTTTCGTGGGGAGCGCAGCCGTTCCCCGCAGGGCGGTAACGAAGCGAGGGAGACAGCATCTGATGCTGTCTCCCTCGTCGTTTGCCGACGGGTCCTCCCTTCGGGACGGTTGCTTCGCCCGGTTTTGGAAGCGTCGGCGGCTTTCGGAGGCGTCTTATCCGGCCCTCTGTTGGTTCGCGGTCCTCGTTTTGTTCGCGGTCCCGGGACGGTTGCTTCGCCCGGCCTGGAAGCGTCGGAGGGCCCTCCATTCGGAAAAGCCGTTTCGCTTGTCCCGTTGTCCATTTGCGGTCCCCGGGAGTGTTCGCTGCCGCCTGACGGCGGACCGATTGTGCGGGAAAACCCGGAAGGCCTGCGCTCGGCACCCCGGCGTCCTACTCCAGCGGGCGGACGCGGACCTCGGTGACCCCCTCCAGCTCGGCAACCAGGCGGTCGATGTCGGTCTTCTCGTCCACCTCGCCGTAGTGGTAGGGGTAGAAGATGGCCGGGCGGAACGCCTTGACGGCCTCGACGGCCTGGTCGACGGTCATCGTGTAGGGCTGGTTCACGGGCAGGAAGGCGACGTCGATCTCCTTCAGCCGCTTCATCTCGGGCGTGGGCTCCGTGTCCCCGGCGATGTAGATGCGCGTGCCGCCGATGGTGAGGATGTAGCCGCAGTCCTCGCGCTCGCGCGGGTGGAACTGCAGGTGCCCCGGCGTGGTGTTGCACGCCACGACGGCCTCGACCTTCAGGTAGGGCCGCGGCGTGGCGACGCTGCCCGGGCGCATCGTGTAGCAGTTCATCTCGAAGGCTTCGGCCGACGTGCGGTCGCAGAGCACTTCGGTCTCCGAGGTCAGCAGCGTCTCGACGGCCGCCCGGTCGAGGTGGTCGTAGTGCGAGTGGGTGATGAGCACCACGTCGGCCTTCGGCAGCGAGGCGTAGTCGGCGTAGCTGCTGACGGGATCGACATAGATGTACTTGCCGCCCACGGTGATCGCGAGCGAGGCGTGTTTGAAGAAGGTAAGCGTGGCCTGTGAGCCGTCGCGCAGAGTCAGCACGTCGGCGGGATATTCCGGAGCGGGCTTGCGGCCGCATCCGAAGAGCGATAAGATCGACATAAGTAACAGGAGTTTGGTTTTCATGTTGCGATGAACATGTCTATTCACACCCAAGATAGTAAAAAAAAGTGAAATATTCGTACCTTTGCGGCGGGGTTGGCCCGGAATATGGAAAAATTTTTTTCCGGGATGCAGTAAAAAACCTCCGGACACGTTTAAGCAACAGTTATTCACCTTATCCACGAAAGACGACCATGAAGAAAATTTTGGGAACCCTGCTGCTCGGCCTTACGCTGCTCACGGGCTGTGTCGACAGCAACAACGGCTATGAGGAGCTCAGGCCGTTCCTTCCGGGACTGAACCTCTATCAGAACTGCCAGATGCAGACGACGCTCGCCCTGCAGCCGGCCAATGTCGGCATGCGCCTGGCCATTCTGCTTGCCGAGGTGGACAAGCAGGCGACGACGGGCGAGGCGCCCGATTTCGGAAGCATCTCCTACGAGAACAAGAATGTCAAGGAGTTGCTCTTCGGCTCGAGCATCACCATCGCGAAGAGCGGTACGGCGGGTGACTACAAGGTGACCTTCACGACGGACAGCCGGGTCTTCGGCTGCTACTTCTCGGGGTCGCTGACTGTCAAGACGGGCAATACGCCCCTCGCGGAGACCTCGCTCATCGCACCCTGGCGCGTCGAGATGACCGACTATGAGGCCCAGGTCGACCAGGGGGCAGGTTACCGCCAGTCCATCCTCTTCAACACGGGCGAGACGCTGCTCTACGCCAATGGCGACGGCAGCTATACGGTGTCGCTCGCGGCCATGGACATGAACGTCAAGGATACGCAGATCCACTCCGAGTGGAGCGGCTCCTACCGGCTGCGCCCCGAGGCAAACGGACTGGCCTACTCCGAGTGCTCGGGCAAGGCCTTCACCGTCGACGGATCGTTCGGCGGCCCGTCGATCTTCTCGCTGACGAGCTCCTCGCAGACCATGCAGGCCACGAAGATGAGCCATCAGCTCTCGAACGGCAAGTATCTCTTCGCCGGGCAGGTGCTCACGGGTACGATCGTGGCGCGTCTCACCGGTATCAACGACTACAACACCTCGTACTATGTCAGCCCCGAGGTGAAGGTCACCTGGACCTATGACGAGGAGAAGAATTCGCTCTCGCAGAAGGTCGAGTACAACGGACAGACCATGTAGGCTGCTCTCGGCCGATACGGACGGCGCCCCGCATATCGGGGCGCCGTTTTTTTGTGCCGGTTTTCCGGGCGGAGATGTTTGTCGAGCGTGCTGCCGAACGTGCCGCCGAGCGTGCAGCGGGTGCGGGAAGGTGCGGGGAGAGACGGGGAGTGGCAGAGGAGACGGGGGCGGGCGGGGCGCTCTTTTGCCCGGCTACTCTTCGGATATGCGCGCCGGGGCGTCGGTTTCCCGGGCGTCGGTTTCCGGGGTGTCGGTCTTACGGGATGAAGCGGTTGCGGGCGCTTTCGGCCGGCCGGCGGTTCCGCTGCCATTGTCGAGGCGCATGACCGAAGGAATGCAGAAGGCGGCGAGACCGAGCAGGCAGATGATCGCGCCGGCCAGGACGAATGTGCGGGTGATGCCCACCTCGTCGGCCAGGAATCCCGTGGCGAGCAGCCCGATGGCCGAGGGCAGCAGTCCGAAACTGTAGTAGAGCGACATGACGCGCCCGAGGACCCCGGCGTCGATGCGGCTCTGGATGAGCGAGACGAACGAGGCGTTGAAGACGCTGCTCGAGATGCCGGCCGCCGCGGTCAGCAGGGTGAAACAGATGAATCCCGAGGGGGGCAGCAGTCCCGAAAGGAGGAACGATACGCCGACGAGCAGGTACATCAGGTTGATGAGCAGGATGCGGCTGACGCGGTAGTGGCGCATGCCCATTACGGCGCCGCCGAGCAGCGCGCCGCCGCCCCAGACGATCTCGACGAGGCTCATCTCGGTGGCCCCGCCGCCGAAGTGCTGCAGCGTCATGAGCGGAAAGAGCACCCCCACGGGCATGATGAAGAACCAGACGGCGATGACCAGCGTGAAGAGCCAGCCCATGCCGGGCGTGGCGTGCATGGCGGCGAACCCTTCGCGGAATTCGCGCCACAGGTTCGGACGCCGGTCGCTCCGCGCGGGCTTGGGGATGCGGATGAAGAGCAGCGTCGTGCAGGCGGCGACGGCTCCGGCGACGTCGAGCAGCAGGATGTTGCCGATCGAGGAGATGTTGAGCAGCAGGGCGCCGAGGGCCGGGCCCGCGATGTCGGAGAACGAGACGATCATCTGGTTGACGCCCGCGATGCGTGTCAGCTCCCGCTCGGGGGCCAGCAGTGGCACCGAGGCCTGCATGGCCGGGCGGTGGAAGGCCGAACCGGCCGAGCGGCAGGCCAGCAGCAGGTAGACGTGCCACAGCTCGGCACGACCGCTCCAGAAGAGCAGGGCGAGCAGCAGCGTGCAGGCGGCGATGAAGAGGTCGGAGGCGATCATCGTGCGGCGGCGGTCCCAGCGGTCGATGTAGACCCCCACGACCGGGCCGAGGAGCGACTGCGGCAGCATGCCCGCGATCGCCGCCAGGGCCAGCACCTCGGCCGAGCCGGTCTCGAGGCTCATCCAGAAGATGACGGCATAGCCGACGATCGAGCTCGTCAGGATCGAGACGAACTGCCCGCTCCAGATGATGCCGAATGTCCGTTTCCAGTTTTCCATGCGCCTGTTCCGTGTGTTGCCTCTTCGTGTGTTGTCCTTCGTGCGGTTCTGCTTCCCGTTGTGTACCCGGTTTTTCCGGTTTTTCCCGGCCTTTCCGGTTTTTCCCGGCCTTTCCGGATTTTTCCGGGTTCTTCCCGGCCCTCCCGGGACTTTTCACCTCCTCCCGGGGTCTTTCCGACCTTCCGATCTTCCGACCTTCCAGTCGGGGGGCTTCGGAGGCGGGAACCGGATGCAAAAATACGAAAAAAAGGCGGACACCGGAGTGTCCGCCGCCGAAATCCTCCGCGGAGGATTTATTTAACTTCCTTAACTATTGCCTCGAATGCCTTCGGCTCGTTCATGGCCAGGTCGGCGAGCACCTTGCGGTTCAGGACGATACCCTTGGCGTTGAGTTTGCCGATGAATTGCGAATAGGTCATTCCCTGGGCGCGGACTGCGGCGTTGATACGCGTGATCCACAGCGAACGGAATGTCCGCTTCTTGAGCTGGCGGTGCGCATAGGCGAACTGCAAGCCTTTCTCGACCGTGTTTTTCGCAACGGTCCATACGTTTCCCCTTGAACCAAAGTTACCCTTGGCAAGTTTCAAAACTT
>ENA-OYWC01000255-OYWC01000255.1-human-gut-metagenome-genome-assembly--contig:-NODE-255-length-23490-cov-16.580499_pt1 | contig 23490 bp, 17 predicted proteins | sample MGYA00244165_ERZ653387 | MGnify/ENA primary metagenome ERZ653387 (study PRJEB26926, sample SAMN06164974) | human gut metagenome | biome: ENVO:00009003; feature: ENVO:2100002; material: ENVO:00002003...
TTTACGGGTTTTCAAATGATTTTTCTTTTTTCGCTGTCTCTTTTGCCGGAAGCGGCAAATGACGGCTTGTAAACAGCCATAACCAACTATAATCATTTAGAATAAAGTTACTGAATATCAGTGGCTTTTGTTTTTATATACTTTCCAGACCGTATTTGGAAGTAACGGTTTTTATCCATATTTTTCATACGTATTTCTACCGTGACAGAAATTCACGGTTTGCCCAAATATCACAGTGACGCATTAGTTGACGTGTGTTGACAATGGTTTACATGTGTGGACAAAAAGGGAAATTAAAATTCATGTAAAATGGCAGAAAATAGGAGGAAAATATGGAAGTAAAAAGAATTTGTCAATGGTGCGGAAAACCGTTCATCGCACAGAAAACAACAACCTGTTATTGCAGCCCGCAATGCTCGAAACGAGGTTACAAACACCGAATGATGGAACGGAAGATGGAGCTGCGCCATATGCAGGAGATGCAGGAATTGCGCTCGTCGCTGGAAAAGCAGGAATACTTCACTTTTTCGCAGGCAGCACGTCTGATGGGTGTAAGCCGCCAGTACATCTACAAACTGGTAAAGGAAGAGAAACTCCGTGCATCCCGGCTTAGCGGAAAGATGTCGTTGATACGGAAAGCCGACATCGAACTCATGCTTAAAAGCAAACCTTATGAACGGCTGGTAGCAAAAAACGACTTTGACATCACCGAGTATTACACTGCCGAGGAGATTGCACAGAAATATAAGGTCAATGCCAAATGGGTATGGACTTATACACGACAGCACAAGGTCCCGAAAGTGAGAATCCGCCAGTTCAACTATTACAGCAAGAAACATATTGATGCCGCCTTTGCCAAATATGAGGTGGACTCCGACCTGACGGAATGGTACACTCCCGAAGATATTCAGGAGAAATACGGCATGACACGTGTCGCCATCCGTTCGCACGTCTACCGTAACAACATTCCCTCAAAGAAAGAACACGGGCAGATCTACTACTCGAAACTGCATTTCGACCTCTCGAAAAACTCTGCGGAAGAGAGCAAGGCCGAATACTACACCGTCAAGGAGGCAATGGAAAAATTCAATCTTTCTCGTGACTCGGTGTACGGCGTGCTGCAGTTCCACCAGATTCCCCGCGAGAAGAACGGGCGTTTCGTCCGCTTCCTGAAAGTGGAGTTCGACCGCGTGATGGGAGTCAAAAAGTAGCCCCGATTCCAGTCCGCGGGAAATGATGCAAAATGATTTATCGCTGACGCTGGTCTGCATGTTCTCATTCCCAACATTTGCCGTAAAATCAGTATTAACCATAAAATTTTCATGTTATGCACGAATGTAAAACCGTAACTCTGAGAACCCGCCCGCTCAAGGGCCGGATGTTGTCCTTCTACCTAGATTATTATCCCGGCTACCGGGACAAGGAGACCATGAAGGTGATCCGCCACGAAACGCTGGGAATCTACCTCTATGCCGACCCAAAGAACAAGCGGGAGCAGAACTTCAACGAGGTGATGACCGAGAAGGCCGAGGCGATCCGCTGCCGCCGCTTCGAGTCGGTGGTCAACGAGCGCTACGACTTCTTCGACAAGTACAAACTCAAGGCCGATTTTCTGGAGTATTTCCGTAATCAGCTCCGTAAACATGATCCAAAGTGGGAATTTGTCTATCTCCATTTCAGCAACTTCGTGCATGGAAAATGTACTTTTGAGGAGCTCGACATTGATCTCTGCAACAAGTTCCGTGAGTACCTGTTGACGGCAAAGAAACTAAAGCGTAACGGACACATTACACGAAACTCCGCATCGGGATATTGGTCCACATTCAGAGGACTTCTGAAAATCCTCTACCGTAACGGGCTGATCCGCAACAACGTCAATGACTTCCTCGAAAAGATCGAGACCGAGGATGTAGTCAAGGATTATCTTTCAGTGGAAGAACTCTACAAGCTGGCCGAGACACCCTGCAAGAAGCCCGTGCTAAAGACGGCATCGCTCTTCTCGTGCATGACCAGCCTGCGCATCAGCGACATCCTCGCCCTCTGCTGGGAGGACATCGTGGACTATTCGGCCGGTGGCAAGTGCGTACATATCATCACCAAGAAGAACCGCTCCGAGGACATCATCCCCATCAGCGAGGAAGCACTGGACCTGATCGGCTACAGCCCTGACAAGCGGGGAATGGTATTCAAGGGGTTACAACGCTGTTGGACCCAGACTTACATGAAAGGGTGGATCCGTTCGGCTGGAATCACCAAGAAGATCACATTCCACTCCTATCGTAGAACATTCGCTACGCTGCAGGCGGCGGCCGGAACGGACATCCGCACCATACAAAGCATGATGGCTCACAAGAGTATAACCACAACCCAAAGGTACATGAAAGTAGTGGACAGCAACAAGCGTGAAGCCAGCAAGAAAATCACCCTGATGCGGAAAGACTGACAGACATTTTGACCATCTGTTTTAGCGGATATAGTTTGATTTTGAACGAAAAATCGGACTATATCCGTAATTTTTGTGTAAAATCGGACGATTATAACTCATTATTTATCAGCATCTGGAATAACGCACATAACTTTGGCGTACAGTAATTCCAAATAGTGATAGAAGATGACAAATACAGAACAAATCCGAACTAAGAAAATAAGTTTTATCCTTGCGCTATCCGTTATCATTTTTGCGGCCATAGCCACTTATTTTACCCTTTGCCATGACATCAACATCATGCGCATAACAACTCCTGTAATTCTCGGACTGGCGATGTCCATCATATTATGTGGAGTCCTGCAGAAATTTTTCTATAATTGGCTGACGAAAAATCCTATCCACTTCTCTTTTGGTGAACAATCCTCTCCTGTTATAGAATCAGAGAGCACCACAGAGCCTGTTTGTATTGCCGAAGCACCGCTTACCGAACAACCGGCAGATTCTTCTGAACAGGAGTGTTCTCCATCCCCACAGTCAAATCAAGAACCTGTCGTCCCTAATTGCTCCAATGAATCTCATTTGGAAAAGTATGATTCCATTCTGGAAGAACTCAAAGAGAAAGAATTGAAAAGGCAAGTAAAGGTTATGGATGCGATTCGGGAATATGTAACCATCAAGACTGCCCCCTATCTCTCCAAAGAGGCTATAGCGACTCTCATTTCCAATATTGAGTACATGGCTTGTGATCAGCCGGAGCTCTACAAACCGATTCGTTCCAATATTGACAATCCGCTACGGTCACCGGGACTTCGTCATCTGGCGTGGAATGTAGGTGAACGATTGAGAGTACCATTGGCGAAAAGAGCCGTCTTCATCAAAGAATCATTTCCATACGAACTTGAAAACGCGAGTCATGAATATCTCAGACTTAATTTGCGGGATCAGGTAGCAAGTCAGATTCCAATTGATGTACCTGAAAAGGGAGACTATCGCTTCCATTTGGAAACAGATAACGATGAGTCGTAACAAAAAACGTATGCAGATGAAATAATTAATCCGGTCTGTATTGTTCTGCAAAACTTCATTGGGTTGGTTCGCAGCATGTTAAACGATTAAAAAGTTATAATATGAAAACAGACCAACTTACATTCAATGACTTGCCGGCAGTAGTCGGCGAACTTTGCGACCGGATAGCAAGCATGGAAAATCTGCTGACAGAAAAACTGTCCAAGCAGCATGAAGCCAAAGAAAACACGCACGTTCCCATGACCGTGCAGGAAGCTTGCGCCTATCTCAAAATGCCGTTATCGACCTTTTATTACAAGGTCAAAAAAGATGATATTCCAGTCATCAAGCAAGGGAAACATCTATACATCTACCGGGATGAACTGGACAAATGGCTGGAATCCTCCCGAAAGAATCCGGCTCCGCAAACTTTCGAGGAAGAGAACGAAGCCATGCTCGCTTCACATCGCCGTAAACCTAACCTTAAAAACTGGTAATGATGGAGAAGACGGACGAAACGATACCTTCACGTGAAGAACTGGCTGTTTATATAGAGGAAGCAGCCGTGAGCGTCACGAATAACTATGAAGAGGCACCGGCAGTGTTGATGGTGGATGATGCTGTTATAGGCACATTGGGGAATTTCAGCGCTTCCATCGGGAAAGCCAAAAGCAAGAAGACATTCAACGTTTCGGCCATTGCCGCATCAGCATTGAGTGGCCGCACTGTTCTTCGTTACCGCTCCATGTTCCCCGAGAACAAGAGGAAGATTCTGTATATCGACACGGAGCAGGGACGCCATCATTGTCAACAGGTACTGAAGCGCATCCTGCGTTTGGCTGAAATGCCGGATGACAAGGTGCCGGAAAATCTGATTATGTTGTCTCTGCGCAAGTTTGCACCAAGAGTGCGTCTGTTGATAGTCGAAGAAGCTATCGGCACCACACCTGATTTGGGCCTGGTCATTATAGATGGCATCCGTGATTTCCTTTACGACATCAATTCATCCAGTGAATCTACCGAAGTTATCTCGAAATTCATGCAGTGGACGGACGACAAACAAATCCATATCCATACTGTCCTGCATCAGAACAAGAATGATGAACATGCGCGTGGTCACATCGGCACGGAACTCAACAACAAGGCGGAAACCATCCTGCAGGTAGAAGTGGACAAAGAGGACAAAGCCATAAGCGTGGTCGAAGCCGTGCACATCCGGGACCGGGACTTTGAACCTTTCGCATTCCGCATAAACGAAGATGTCCTGCCCGAACTGGTAGAACCATATCTGTCCAAAGAGAAGAAGAGCGGGCGACCAACCAAAGAACCGTTCGATCCGGAGAGGGAGATTCCGGAACCTGTACATCGTGCTGCAGTGGATGCCGCTTTTGCCAATGGCAATATCGGCAGTTATGATGACTACCTGGAACGTCTGAAGGAAGCTTACGGATTGCACAATGTAAAGCTCGGCTACAACAAGGCTGTCAAAGTAGCCACCTTTCTTGGCAACAGGCAGATGGTCATAAAGGAGGGAAAAAATTATATTCTTAATCCGGAATGCCATTACTGAGTCCAACTTTACTTTATTGCTGGGGTGTATATATTAGAATAAAGCAAAGTCGGCAGGAAATCATCATGTGGGATATTCATTTTCTCCCCTCTTTTAGCGGATAATAATATCCTGCATTTCCTTGTCCAAGTGCCAATTCATTATACGCATCCGATATGGCTTGCGGGGAAGCATAAACAGGTAACTGTTTCGAGATATGCCAAGGTATAACCTCACTGCGTTACGGTTGTACATTGGCGCTCTTGACTGCTCAGTTCCTTCGCCAGTACGGTACTCGCAAGCTCACACCTTTTCAACCATTATAACAACGATTCAAATGAAAGAAAATATTGCCAATACATCAGCTTCCCCGAAAGAAACAAGAAGCGTCTTTGTCGGGGCAAAAGTCACTCCCAGCCAGAGAGACCATATAAAATCACTGGCCGAACAATGCGGCATGACCGTAAGCGACTACATATTGTCATGTGCGTACAACTTTAAGCCCAAAGCGAGGCTCACGAAAGAAGAGGCGGCACTGCTGCAGAATCTGGACAATTGTCGGTCTGATCTCGTAAAATATACCTCCGCACTTCACGGAATGTCCACAAAGCAGCGGATGGTAATGTTCAATCAGATTCCGTTCATGGTCGGCTGGCTCGGAGAACTTTCCAATGTTGCCGAAGGCGTCTGCCAATTCCTGGAAGCCGTAAAGGAGAAAAACAGAATTCCGTCCAACCCTCAATCCGAAGAAAAATGATTGCAAAAGCCAAAGCCATATCTTACGGCATCAATGACCTTCGTTATATTACTGGCGAATCAAAGCACAAGAAGCATCCGGAAAAAATATATCGGGTATTGGACAATTTGTTGCCCCCTGATCTGGACGCTATGGGAATATGGAACTCCATGCAGTTGACCCTTTCCCAACATCGGCCGATAAAGAATTCCATAATCAGAATAGAGTTGAGTCCATCGCCTGAGCATACCAGTTTCTATGACATTGAGGACTGGCAAAAGCTATGGCACGAATTTGCCGAAGAGTTCGACAAACAAACGATTACCGGCAAGGACGGGAAAGTCCGTTCCTGCCCGACCAATCTGGCCAACAGCAAATACACGGTTTACCTGCACATGGAATCCAAAGGGAAAGTTCCCCATCTCCATGCCGCAATTTGCCGTTTTGATGAAAACGGAAACATCAATAATGACCATAACATTCATCTTCGGGCACAACGTGCAGCCGAGCGAGTTGCAGTGAAACGTGGCTGGAAGACTGCGGAAGAAATCCGAAGTCGCAACATTCCGGAAGTAAGCAGAGAGTGCATGGAGGTATTGAGAATCATGCCATCGTGGTCATGGGAAGAATACAAGAAGGCACTTGCCCGGAGAGGCTATTCCGTATATGAACGGAAAGACAAGAAAGATGTTCTCCGTGGATATGCAATCCTCAAAGGAAATATCAAATACAAGGCCTCCGAACTGGGAGTGGCCCGTAACCTGATGATTTCCAAACTTCCCCGAACCTGGCAAAAACTCCACTACCGGGAGAGGCTTGCCGCTCAGGTCAATACTTCTCAAATCCATAGGCCGGAACCTGTTAAAAGACCGGCAGCCGATATGGACTATACTCATTATCGTTCCGGCTCGGTGTCCTACACGCTTTCTTCCCATAGCGGAAGGGAACAGCGTTTCTATATTCTGGAGCGGGTACTTGACTATTTCAACGAAGAGTTCGATTACCGGGAGGTTGCCAACAGCAGCGAGCTGACCGACATAGCCGTAGCTATCTTTGTTGGTATGCTTGATACGCCCGCCGTATCTACCGGAGGTGGTGGCGGAGGTTCGCAAAGCGATCTCCCCTGGCGGGACAAGGATGATGACGACCTGCAATGGGCCCGCCGCTGTGCCCGTGCTGCAACCCTCCTATTGGGCAAGAAACCGAGAACAGGATTAAGACGATAAAGTCATGAAACAGGCACACAAAAAGCGGCCGCCTCGTGCGACCGCTAATAGTCCGCCAGTCTTGCCGGATATGGGAGAAATTACTTTATAAATCTGGAAAATTTGAAATCAGCATAAGTTTTCTATATATAATTTACTTATAATCAATCTATTTGTATTTTCACATCTTTGATTAAGAAACAATACAGAAACAAAATCATCGATTAAAGCAAATTTAGACCTTTTCTATTTTCATTAGGTTTCATTCCTTTCACTTCTTTGCACAAGGAGTTCGAACATTTCCGTGAGCAGCTCTTCTTTCCGCTCCAAGGGACATTGATTGGTAAACATACTTGCAGCCAAAAAAGAAAAACATCCGATCTCTCTTCAGCCTGTGCTTCCCTTTTATTGGCAACCAAAACCGCTTTTACCGTAATTGCCATAGGCATACTGACAAGCAAATATGCCTATCTAAATATAGTTTACTTTGGTTTAGCTTATATATAGAGCTAACCAGCTAAACTAAACTGAATTTTCGTAGTCTCTACCTGTTCAACAAAGTTACAGCCAAAAGAGAAACAAGTCTCTAAAAAGCTCTATGCAAAGGTAATCTATTCCTTTCACTCATCATAAGTAGGCAATGCCGACCTAAACATAGTTTACTTTGATTTTGCATATATAGGATAATAGACTATAACTGCTTTCCGCCCCATTTCGGGTTACGACACAACTTTAAAAGAGACTTCTATATCACTTTTTTATTTTCGCTGCAAGTTCTCATTTTCTCCAATTCTCTCATAATTATGGGAATGCCGATTACGACTATATCAAGAATTTTTAGGCTTCCCAATAAATTATCCTACAATATTCTGTAAAACTCATCCATATATGGGATTTATTTTCTATCTTTACCGTCGCAGAGTGTCAACAGCACGAAGCTGACATATTTAATGAAAGTGTTTTCGCACTGTCCTTAACGGGAAATGTAGCAGTTTTTCAATGAATCAAGGACTAACGAGTTGCACTCATTTCTTGTTTAGCTATGTGGATCTATATCTGTATCCCATACTATTCAAGTGTGGGGTATAGTGTCGTTTATTTGATTCAAAGGTCTTGCTACAACCTTCCGTTGGATAATCGAAAATCAACTCCACACTTACCTTTTTACAATCCACCGTAGCAGGAGTTGATACGGTAAATGATTCGGGCAATATTGTTCAATCTAAATAATTTACCATGAATAAACTAATGACCTTTGCCATTGTGACAATGGCAATTGTATTGTCGTCATGTAAATACAACGATGACGACATATGGAACAGTATGCATAATTTGGAGGATCGCGTTGCGAAACTTGAAGAACTATGCAAACAGATGAACACCAATGTTTCATCGCTACAGACGATAGTCACAGCCTTGCAAAGCAACGACTACATTACTGGAATAACTCCTATTGTCGAAAATGGCAAGGAGATCGGCTATACAATCACGTTCAGCAAAAGTGAAACCATCATCATATATCATGGTAAAGATGGACATGATGGAATAGATGGCACAGACGGCACTGATGGTACTGATGGTGCTGATGGTGCTGATGGTGTGACTCCTGTTATCGGAGTTCGGCAGGATGCTGACGGCATATATTATTGGACCCTCAACGGTGACTGGCTTACTGACGATAGTGGAAACAAGATCAAGGCCGAAGGAACCGACGGGAAAGATGGAGCCGATGGGACGGACGGCATTGACGGTGCGGATGGTGTTGACGGAACAAATGGACAGGACGGACAGGATGGCATCACCCCAAAATTCAAGATCGAGAACGACTATTGGTTCATATCGTATGACAATGGTGAATCATGGTCGCAACTGGGCAAAGCCACAGGAGAAGACGGTAAGAACGGCACAAACTGCATCTTCAAAAGTGTAACTGAAGATGATGATAATGTTTATTTCACATTAGAGGACAATTCTGTCATCACTATTCCTAAAAGCGATAATTCAAAGTTTGCAATTACATTCGAGACAACGGATATAGCCATTCTTAATGGAGGAGAGAGCAAAACAATATCCTACACGATTACTGATGCAACAGAAAATACAATTGTCAAAACAATTACACAAGATGGCTGGAAAGCAAAAGTAAATGTCACATCTGCCGATAAGGGAACAATTACAATTACGGCCCCTAACCCAATCATTGAGAGTGAAATATTGGTATTCGCCAATGATGGTTCATACCGAACAATTATGGCATCCTTGAATTGCGTACAAGGTCAAATAATAGTTGCGGACAATTCATATGATATTGGAGCAGAAGGCGGAATTAAAGATGTCAAATTAAAAACAAATATCAATTATACAGTTGACATTCCCGATAATGCGAAATCATGGATTTCCATCATAGAAACCCGGGCAATGCGAGAAGAAACGATTTCTTTCAACATTGCAAAAAATGAAGGTAGTCCACGTTTTGCGACAATAGTATTAAAGAGTGAACAAGGACAGCCAATACAGACAATTATTGTCAGACAAACGAGCAATGCTCAAATTGAAATTCCCGATGTTGCTTTTAGGCAATATTTACTCGATAATTTTGATTCCGATAAAGATGGCTTTATCTCTTATGCAGAGGCAGAAGATGTTACAACTATTAACATTAATTCTGATAATGTAGAGTCATTGAAAGGTATTGAATACTTTACCAATTTAACACATTTGACAGCTGTACCCAAAAATGACAGCTGGGAAACAACAGGCGTTGGAGGAACCGGAGACTCTGGTTATTGGAGAGATTCAGGGTATAAACTCAATGGGACACGTGTCTCAGGGAAAATTGCTGAAATAGATTTATCTCATAATATTAACTTATCGCACCTCGATTGTTCGGGAAACATTATAAAAGAACTTGATTTATCGAACAACATAAATTTGAATTACATAGATGCATCATTTAATTTAGATTTATCTGTTATCGACCTTCCTCTGAAAAATAGAATCAATGAATTAAAGTTAACCGCGACATCTATTGAGACAATAGATGTATCAAATTTGACAGATCTTCAAAGTCTTTCTATTAATACGGGATTAGGAATTCATCAAATAGAACTTTTCAATAATTCAAAATTACAATACCTTAATGTTCAGGGCAATAAATTAAATGATATTGATGTTTCCCACAACCCAATGCTTGAAACCTTACATTGTGCAATCAATAATTTGCAAACATTGGATGTGTCAAATAATCCAAGGCTATCAGACCTTAATTTTGCATTTAATAATATTAAATCAATTGACGTTTCGCATAATACAGCATTAATTCAACTCGAATTTCAAAATAACAATTTGAGCGATATTGATGTATCAATGTTGCATGAGCTGAAATTCATCCATTTTGGTAATTATCAAAAAGCATCCGATGGGAGTATTATTTGCAATAATATTACTCATATTGATTTGTCTAATAATACCCAACTTGAAGATTTGTTTGCTACTTTATCTGATATACCATCTATAGATATTTCCCGTAATACAGCGCTTAAACGAGTATTTGTGGAATATAACCTTTTAAACACATTGGATGTCAGCAATAGTCCCATATTGGAGGAATTATATTGCTATGCAAATCCTAATCTTACAACAGTATATATATCACCTGAACAAACCTTTGCATATAGTAAAGATGACCAAACAAAATTCCAATTTATCGGAGAGGTCGATTATTATGAATCTACCGATTATACGGCAGACGGTAATGTAAATATTCTACAAATTGCAACAGAAGGAAAAGGCATTGACATTGTATTAATGGGTGATGGCTACAGTGATCGACTAATTGCCAACGGGACTTATGATAATACGATGCAATTAGCCATGGAAAAATTCTTCTCGGTAGAACCTTATAAATCATACAGAAATATGTTTAACGTGTATTCTGTAAAGGCCGTATCCAAAAATGAAGAATTTGCGTTGGGTACAGAAACTGCCTTTTCTGGCTATTTTGGAGAGGGGACATATATACAGGGAAATGATCCACGCGTTTTCGAATATGCACAAAAAGCCATATCAGACGAACGCATGAACGAGGCTTTAATTATGGTGATGATGAATAGTGCGAAATATGCGGGGACCTGTTATATGTATTATCCGGAGACTGACGATTATAGCAATGGCGCATCTATTGCCTATATTCCTGTTGGTGCAGATGAAACTACCTTTGAACAAGTTCTGCATCACGAAGCTGGGGGACATGGTTTCTCAAAACTTGCAGATGAATATGCATATGAGGAAATGCATGGTATTCCTCCATATATGATAGATCAATACAAGCAGCAAGAACCATATGGTTGGTGGAAAAATGTTGATTTTACAAATGATCCGATAACGGTCAAATGGGCACATTTTTTATCAGATTCCCGCTATGCGAATGATGATTTAGGCATTTTTGAAGGAGCATTTACCTATTGGACAGGAGCATATAGGCCTACTGAAAATAGCATTATGCGGTATAATACGGGTGGATTCAACGCACCAAGTCGCGAAGCGATCTATTATCGAATGAATAAATTGGCTTATGGAGTGTCCTGGGTATATGATTATGAGCGGTTTGTAGAATATGATACCATTAATCGTAAAACGGCTGTTTCCACTCATACACCATGGCGTATTCCTGAAGATTTCGAACCTTTACATGCTCCGGTTGTTGTTAAAGGTTCATGGCGTAATGCAAAAAATAATTCCCCTACTGTAGATAAAATATCCAATATGAAAGTTCATAGTCTTTTGCATTACATTTCACCATCAAAAACAAATGAGACTACTTCCAATAGAATTATGTCGGCAGACTCTCATGTTATTCAGAAAGAATCTGGGGCAAAGATTCAATCAAAATAATAAATAGTAATCGGGTCTGCTGAATAAAAGAAACAGCAGACCCGAAATATTATTTCTTAATATAGTTCATATCAGCAGACAGCGATTGTCTGAGTCATCGTTTCGATACTTCCCCGCTGCGGTATCCTGTAGCTTCCGGCATCGTCGAGGTTTTTGAGTTCCACAAAACCTATACTTGTCCCCGCAAACTTTCAAATGTCGGCTACCTTGTGGAGCTACCAACATTCTTTTTCCTGACTTCGTCAACGTGTCACCCAAAAATCATCTGTAAACAATGGGGCAATACGTTGATGCCGTTTCATCAGCATAGTTCTATTGATTGTAAGCATCCGACGAAAGACATCTTGACAACTTTTTACAAGTTGGGCCTAGTTGTTACCAAGTTGTTCAAAGTTGGGTTCGACTTGCTACAAGTTGGCTTCTTTTTGCCAGTTATGAGGAAGGAGTTTCCGCAGGTCTAGCTTCTGATTCTCATATTGTGGGATCTTGACCAGTACATCCTCCATCCATTTGCGCGGGTCCACTGCATGTCCCTTGCAGGTGCTTACCAGTGAATAGATGACGGCAGCCCTGATTGCGGAGTCGTGATTGCCGCAGAACAGGAAGTTCTTGCGTCCCAAAGCCAGCGGTCTGACTGCATTTTCCACGAGATTATTATCTATCTGATATCTGGCGTCTCGCACGTATCGGCTGAGCCTTGGCAGAAGCGGGACAGTATAACCTATTGCCTTGCCCATCCTGCTGTTTTCAGTCACACTGGATGCGGTGTCGTACATCCATTTCTCGAAGGTGCATATGGTCGGGTAGGATATCTTTTCCCTCATTTCCTGCAGCTTTTCCGCACTCCAGCCCTGTTTCTTCGCATCACTCTCTACATTGTACAGTTTCCCGATCAATGCAAGCGCTTCCATCGCCTTGGACTTATCCTCATCCTCGGCTTCACAGAACTTGCGTCTGGCATGCGCCCAGCACCCCAGAAGCTGGATGTTCCGGTAGGTCTCGAACTGATTGTATGCACCGTACCCGTCTGTCTGTACTGTACCGTGATAGCCTCCGAGCAACTTGCGCGCCGTCTCAAAGCTTCTCGACCCCATGTCATAGTAGAAGTACACGAGGTTCTCATCCACGGCACGGACGCACCACATGTAACCCTTGACGGCTGCATGTTTCTCGTTGTCTATTACCGGGATTGTACTTTCATCTACCTGAAGATAGCTTTTGGTCATGGTCTCCTTCATCAGAAGGTCATATAGCAGTTTGAGTTTCTCGCAGGCTGCTGCATACCAGTCGTTCATCGTCGAAGAGCTGATGACGACTCCGAGTTCCCTGTATTTCTGGATGACACGGTAGAACGGCATGTGGTACATGAACTTCCCGATGATTATATCAGCCAGCAGGGATTCCGATGCCATGCATTTGGGAAGCGGCATGGCCGGAACCGGGGCCAGTTCGAACGGCTTCCTGTCCGGATTCTGTATCTGCAGATGGAACTTCAGCACCAGCTTGTGACGGACAACGCGTCTGATGTATATCTGCTCGGGGACATGGACCAGCGTGTCTGTGATTTCCGGTTCCAGTTCGGTATAGTCATCCAGGTTTTCGACGTCCGGATAGACATCCTCCACTCGGACTTCCAGCCTGCTTGTGTCTATCAGCTTCCGGACCTTCCTCTCGAACCCTTTTACAGATATCACCTTGTCCTGTTCTTCGTTGAGCTTTTTAACATCATTGGCCAACAGATCCTTCTCCGCTTCCGTCATCATGTCATCGAACAAAGTAGGTTCCAGGTCTTTCAGATCTTCAGGAAGTCTCTTTTCACTCATAGAGCCAAAGACCTTCTTCCGGAGCCAGTCCAGCTGGTTCTTCAGGGAGGCAACCTGATTCCTGAGAGCCTTTATCTCTTCAGCCTGGCGTGATATGATTTCCTGTTCTGATGACATTCTTTTCCGTCCTTTCTATAATATAAAGATACGGAAAATCAGCGGTATATGCAACTCCATGGTATCTTTTCACAAAAAAACTCACCTGTCTTATCGTTTCCAAAGTCCCTTTAGACTCTCCAGTCTGGCCTGTCTGCTGTCGGGGTCCGACATGACTCCGTCTACTATTTTCCGGAGCTGTTCCCACAGTACAGGCGCTGAAACCGTTCCTCCGGATTCGCCTGCCGGTATTGCGAATGTACCCCTGTCAAGCATCTTCGAGTAGATGACCATCCCTCCTTTTTCATAGTGCAGAAGCTTCATCCTGTTCCGGCGTCTGTTGACGAAGATATACACGTCTCCATTTCTCGGATCTGCGCACATTCGATTATTCACTATTCCACCCAATGTGTAGAAGCTTTTACGCATGTCTGTCGCTTCGCTGTACAGCCAGTAGCGCTGTTCTGACCCAAGACTAAACATGACTCCCTGATGCCGATTCGATTATGGACCGGATTATCTGAGGGCTCATCTCTCCCTGTATCCGCATCATCGTGCCGCTGGCTGTGCGCATCTCTATACTCAGATTCCCTGTACATGACTCTGCCTGGTACTTTGACTTCCTTGCTCGTCCAGAACTCATCGGGTTGGGGACGAAAGTGCCTCCTGGTATCAATTGGAGGAACTCTCCTCCCTGCTTTTCGCTTTCCGTTGTATATTTGCGCCTGGCATCATAGAATCTCCATGCTGCAATCCCCAGTTCCTTCAGTCTGTCACATTGCCTGACATTGTGTTCCCTGCAGTAGGTGATAATCTCTGCCACTTCTTCCTTGCTCATCATAATGGTTGGTCGTTATATTCGAGTCAAAGATATGATGGTTCAGCCTTCTGTAACAGACGTCTTTCTTCGGACGCTTACTATTGATTGTCTGCTTGTTCTGGGGCAATGTAATCTGTATAGTCACTATAGTTTTAGCAAGTTCGAGCACCTTGTCCACACTCATATTTATGCCTGACTGTTTCAGCAGACGTTCCAATTCCTTGTAAACTTTCAAGGCCACGAAACAGATACAGACATGGGCTTCTATCCTACGCCTTGTAAAGTGAAACATTGGTCTTATTTCAATCTTTGATTTTGATATGCGGAAAGCTCTTTCAACATGCCATAAGTTATGGTAGGCCGCATACACGTCATTTACTAGTATATTTGTATTGGTAAGGTATCCTTTGAGACCATCCCATTTCGCATCTTTCTCCAGTTTCTCGTAATTGATGGTCACTTTTACATCCCCTTCCATTTTCAGGAACTTGTTGTATCCGCGCTTGTTGATATTGTCTTTGGTAAGCGTGCCTCTATGGTATGCCTTCTCCAGACGGCGTATCCCTTTCTCACGGTTATAAGCATCCTTTCGGGCACGGTCCTCTGTATATCCGACCAACAACCTCTGTCCGTTGCCTTTATCGTATTCAACCATTTGGCTGTCTGTCTTAGGCTGCTCCAGTATCCATTCCTGTATCTTCCTGCTCTCGTTTTTGATTTTCGCACCGATGATATACTTGTAACCGTTTGCTTCAAGGTCAGCTATATTATCGTTGTTCATCAACCCTGAATCAGCCACCACGATAAAATCTTCCAGCTCATATTTCCGGACAAATTCCGTCACTACCGGAAGCATCGTGTGCCCCTCGTACTTGTTACCCTCATGGATGCAATACGCAAGAGGATAACCGCCAATGCTGACCAACAGTCCCAATATAATCTGAGGGTTCTGGTGACGTCCTTCCTTGGAGAAACCGGTTTTGCGAAGCTCATCCTCATAGTCCGCTTCAAAATAGAGTGTAGTGACATCATAAAACAGCACACCGATAAGGTCGCCTAAGATCTTCTTTGTGTGAAGAACGCTTATGTCCTGAACTATCTTATGTTGATTATCGCTCAGTTTGTCTAAATAACGATAGATTTTCGACAGGCTGACATCCTCGTCAAAATGATTCTTCAGATACTCCACTGTGGCAGCTTTGCTTGCAGGATAGGACAAGCGGGCTTTTACCAGTCGGCGGAACACCTCATCATCTATCCTGTTGAATCCCACGTTGTCAAAGACACGGTCAAGTATCAGGTCCGCTCCATTGATGGAGATATTGGTTATGCACGAAAGCATCTGTTCGGCACTCAGAAGTTCTGCATCACACTTCTTACGTTCCTCACCGAAAAGATCCAGCCGTGGATGACGGCGTTCCTGTTCTTCATCTATCCATTTACGACCTTTCATTATGAGAGAATCTATCTCTTCTTGAGTGCGCGCTATACCTATAGTGGTAAGCTCATTCATCTTGCCCTTGACCTTTTCAACCACTATGACACCTACATTGCCTGATGGATATTTCTTTTTACGTATAAACATATTTTTTGCATCGTGTCACCCTAAAATGGGTGACACAAAATTACAAAATATTGTTTATCAACAAATTATAATATTAAGGTTTTTTGAGTGACGAAGTCAGGAGGTTTTTGAGTTCCACAAAACCTATACTTGTCCCCGCAAACTTTCAAATGTCGGCTACCTTGTGGAGCTACCAACATTCTTTTTCTATTCGTATAACATCCCCAATTCCCGTTTTAACCATACCACCATGATGGGATCTGGTATCACGACCTGGCGTTTCTCGATCTCAATAAGTTCTTTCTTGACCAAAGCACGTTTTACAATACTGACATTAGCAGACGAACCGAGCTGATATTTATGCAGGACCTCCTGTGTGGTAAACTCGCTGTGAATGCCATCTATAATGGCCCGCAGGAAATTCATTTGATATGTTGTCAAGCTCTCGGTCTGCTTCTCAAATAACGGAGTATTCTGGTCTATGATATCCTGATATGCGGCCTCGAAATCTTGTTCTGTTGCAACTCTATCCGTATGAATCCATACCAGCCATGCCAACTGCTGTACATACGAAGAATGATTATCCACTCTTTGGCAAATCTTCTCAGCCAACTCTTCAGAGATTTGCTTGCCAGTAACTTCAAACCGTCTGCAAATATATTCTATCCAATCTCGCGTACCGATCTTTGACAGATAAATTGCGTCTCCAAATTTGTAGAACGGATAGCTCTTTTTCTCAAACAGTTCATTCATCAGATGTTTCTTGCTCCCGAAAAGGCAATAGGATACGGATTTCTGCAACTGCCAAACCGAACGCAAGCGCTTCTGAAAGGTTTTGGAATCCTTAAACTCTGCGATCTGTTGGAATTCGTCAATGCAGACAACGATATTAAACCCTTTCTTTTGAGCTATTTTCTCGGGAAGTTGCAGGATTTCATCGATATCGTTGCTTTTGGGATTTATTTCAAGCGATATGGAAAAATCCGTCATAGGATCGGGTCCGATTGAGATTTTTGGAGTGATACGCGCCAAGAACAGTTTGGCATTTTCAACCCACTCCTCTAATTTTGAAGAGGTCTGTTTGAGAATCGCGGACGCGAATGCATCATAGAAATCCTTGTCGCTGCGGCAAGAAAAGATATCAAGATATACAACCTTCAACTGATCGGATTGTACCAGACGACATACTTTCTGCACCAAAGAGGTCTTACCCCAACGGCGAGGAGAAATCAGTACTGTGTTTACGCCGTGACGAAAGTTTAATAACAGGCGCTCCGTCTCTTTTTCTCGATCAGTAAAGTTATCTCCCGAAGTTGCAACACCGAATGTAAAAGGTTTATTTTCCATGTGTACGCAAATTTTATTCTGAAGCAAAAATAAGAAATATTATTATTACTAACAACTTTATTACTAATAAAAATATTATGGCCATAAGACAAGGCCCATTGCAGATTATCTCTTTGCAAGATATCTGTCAAATATTTCTGGCATAATAGAACTCTCTTAGATACTAAAAATTTGCCAGTTTCATTCTCCAACGGGCTTGCCCGTCTGCCACGAAATTTCTTTTGGGGGAGCCTAATACCCCGCCAGTCGTTCGGCGGCGGGAGGGATGCCACACAACCTGCAAGCAGGGGCAGCCTCGTTATCCAATGTTGTCCTGATTATAAAGTGGCAAACAGGTCGGTACAGCCCGACGCAGAATTGCCATCGGAGTTTCTCCGGCGACACGCACATCTGTCAAGGAATAAAAGGGGAAAAGAAAGAAAAAACTGAAACCGTTATATCCGAGCCAGACAACATATTCTCGCAGCCTATTCAGAGATATTTTTCAATGATAGGAGAGCAACCCTGTCGACGACTTGTTTCCCTTCATACAAGCTTGAAAAAAAACCGTATTTGGCTCAAACTTTCACCGCCAATTTTCTTTCAGTTGTTTGCACGAAAACGGTTTACTTTAGTTTCCCTCCCTTATATATAGATATTAAAGTAAACTAAAATATATATGCCCGCGCCGGTGCAAAGAACCGTTCGTGATTCAGTCGAACAATCCGTTTACCAGATTGACCGCATCGTCCTTTTTCTGATTGATGATTTTGGCGTACACCTGTGTAATCTTCACGTCGGCATGCCCGAGCAACTTCGAGGTGGTATAGAGGTCAGCGCCAAGCGTCAGCATCATCGTCGCGAACGTGTGACGGGCGGTGTGAAATGAGAAACGTTTGTCTATGCCGGCCGCTTTCGCCCATGGTTTGAGCAGCAGGTTTATCATCGTTGGACTCGGCAAGTCGAAGACGTGGTCTTCCGCCATCTTGTCTCCTCGCTCCGGCATCCATTTTAACGCTTCTGGTGAAAGCGGCAAATAAATCGGCTCTTTGGTTTTTTGCATGGACACAGCAAGGCGGTATTGTCCTCTGTCCACAAAAACATCTTTCCATCTCAAACCGATAATGTCGCTTATTCGCAACCCACAGAAGCAAGAAAATAAATAAGCCTGTTTTACGGTCTCATTCTTCATCGGAGTAGCAATCAGTGCCCGGACCTCTTCAATGGTCATATACGAGCGTTTGCTCTCCGGCAAGCGTATCTTATCCGAGTTGTTGATCTTTGTAAATGGGTTGGACTTGATAATATCCGCACGAACGGCGGCATTCAAAGCTCCGTTCAGAATACGGTAATATGTGTGAAGCGTAAAGTTTGACACCCGTTTTCCTTTGGGGCGATACTCCGTCAGCAGATAGTCGATATACTCTTGGCAGAACGTCTTGTCGATCTGATCCATTGTCATGCGTTCACCCGCATAATCCTTCAGTATGCGGATGGTTACCATGATTTGGTTCCCGTCCTTTTTACCACGCTTCGCCTGATTCTCTTTGTAGGTCTCCATCCAGTCTAAAAGAAAAACCCTTTCCCTGTTTTCGATTCCGGCCTCACCATTGGTAAGTTGGATTATGCGCTTCGATTTGATGGCATTGGCGGCAGCCATTGTCGCTTGATTCTGTCTACGGGCATTATGGTCGATTTCGGGGATAATATACAGCTTCAAATACTCATACGAGCGTTTGCCGTTGCGGTAAATATCCAGATACAGGCTTTTGTTTCCGTTGGCCAGTTCTTTCATCCGCAGACGAACAGGTTCTTTGATTTTCGAAGGTTTCTTTATGCGCGGCATGGGTTCTCCCTTATTCTCGTTATTCTGCCGTAAAGTTAGAAAGAATCCCGCGAATCAAGAAACAAACAAGAAACAAAAATGTACCGAAAAAGAACCAATCAACTGAAAAGAATGAAAACAACAGAAAACATCAAATACCATATAAAGCGCTATATATTAGTGTATTTATTTGCACTTATTTAGCTCTTGTTTTCATTCTATACCTTTACTTTGTAAATCTGGAAAATTTATAAATTTCATAATTTAAAGCATAACATATTAGTCGTTAATACATAATCTCACCTCTTTTTTCCAGCCGTTGCTGTATTCTAGACCACGGTCTTTCAATGTGCTGCTTAACTTTATTAAACATCCTTATCACTGTATCTTCATCAATAGGCGCTGGAGTATGATTATTTCTATCACGTCTACATTTGCGCAGAACATATATTTGATCGATTCGAGAGTATATTGGGTCCACATCTAGATCTACATCATATGTTTCCGTTACAACAAGATATATGGCATAAGGATTACCCGACTTAACTTTATCAGCAGTTGCAATAGCACCATCTAACATTGTCTTATCTAGAAATGTTTTATTTTCTATTGCAAGGATTGGGATGTTTGCACATTGACTACCTTCGATTCCCTCGATTGATATGCGTATCTTTCTAAAAATTGCGTAATCTTGATCCTTCTCATTTATTCCCATTTGAGGTGTACGAATAAAGCCTTCAATATCCGTCGGTGCGATATACATATTGGTATATGATTTTGACGCACCATTGTATAAAACTCCTTGATTACCTAATGGGTCATTATAGCGAACCTTTACCTCTTTAACATAGTCCATAAATAGGTAGCACATAAATTCTTCAAGGATTGTTGATCGGAATTTACCTTGAGAGGAAAAGAAATTATCCATCTCAAGCTCTTCAAAGCGAGCATAATATTGTTCAAGTAAGCGCACTCTCCGACGAATATCCTCATCAGAATAACCAGTGATAGATCTTTGTGCATTATGATATTCTATATAAATAGGTAACATTTGAGCCAATGCACGTTTTTTTGCATCATCTGTAGTTTTTCGAATTTTTGCCAAAAGATTAGATGCATGTTGAAAGTTTGAACTGTTTGCCTCGCTCTCATTAATAACATTAATAAGAGTTTCTAATTGAGGGAATACGTCTTCTTTTGTTCTGTCTGACGACGAATATCTAACTGCCATGTTATTAAATTATTATACCTTCATCTTTAATACGAGTCTCTATATCAGACCATGGACGCTCTAGATGCTTGACTGTTTCATCAAACATTCTCCATACAACCTTCTTATCTATTTCCTTCCACTCTGACTTTCTCATAGTCTTTCTTAAAACATAGATCTGGTCAATTCTAGAGTATGCAGGATCAACAGCGAAACTAACATCATAACGTTCTGCCACAGCAATAAATCGCGTATGTGGATTACCACTTTTTATTTTTTCTGCAGTAGCAATTATTGAATCAAGCATAGTCTTATCAATATATGTCTTCGCTTCTATAGCTAATGCTGGAATACGTATCTGAAGGGGTGCTGCCTTATTAATGGAAATATCGAATGTTCGGAATATTGCAAAGTCTTGATCCTTCTCATTTACACCAATTTCCGGAGATTTAATAAAATCCCTGAAATTTTTAGCTTTAAAATAAAGATTAGAATATGCCTTTACCGCACCGCTATTAAGAACATTATCGCTATCGTCCCTTTGTTTAACAACATCGACATAATCTTTAAATAGCAAAAACAGAAACTCTTCCAAGATAGTAGGTCTAAATTTTCCCTGCGAAGAGAAAGATCGATCTAATTGGTTCACATGCATAAAGTTATAATACTCGTTCAGCAGATCAACCTTTTTCTCAATTGATATCTTATCAAAGCCAGATATACTCAACATTTTTTTGAGATAAATAACATATTGAGGTATTAATAAATTAAGATCAGCACATTCTTTATCTGTCAGATTACCTGAAACTTTTTTGATAATATTGGATGCATGACTTAATTGAGGGTAAGCATCTTTTACCTCATATATAAATTGCAGATCTTGTCTATCTTTCATGGCTATCTCCAGTTAAAATTTTTGATATACATTCACCAATAGCTTTTGCCATCAAAACGGGTACGGCATTTCCTATTTGCTGATATTGGCTTAATCCTTTCTCCCAACTCATCTTGGTTCTTTTTCCCTCAAAAATGAAATCATCAGGGAATGACTGTAATCGAGCGCCCTCTCTAGCTGTAAAGTTCCGATTTAAGTGAGGATGAATAAAGTTCGACTGAAATGAAGCTGCTATAGTGGGAGATGGTAAATTACCGTATAATCTCTGATTATTCTGCCCAAATTTTACATCAGATTTTTCCCCTGGAGCCCCTCTCTTCACAGATCCATGCGTTTCCCATACATCTACAAGAGATTGGCCAGCTTGTATAGCTTTAAATCTCTCAATCAATCGTGGTGTATGGTTCATTGCAATATGATTTGTTACATACATCATATTTGCCCTCATTAGGGCCTGATATTCATTTTGAGGAGCAATGGGATAATTCATTACTTCAGCACCTTGACAAGCCTCAATTTGTGGTAAATCAGATATAGCCTCATCAATTGTAATTTTATGATCCAATTGAAAAGGCTCTGGATATTTTGGTTTAAGTTTCAAATCATTACGAATACCTATAATAATTACCCTCTCTCGATTTTGAGGGACACCATAATCTGATGCCAATAGTACTTTATACGCGACATCATATCCTCCGAAATCACCTGCATTTCTGAAAGCATTAAGAATTGTCTCTAAAACTGCTCCCTTTTGCATTGAAAGCAAGCCTTTAACATTCTCCATAACAAATGCTTTGGGAGAATACCAGTTAATAAATTTAACAAATCCATAAAACAATCTGTTGCGAGGGTCATCTGCGACCAAATTTCTACGCTTATTAGCCAGACTAAAACCTTGGCATGGTGGCCCTCCAATGATTATATCAGGGCGTTTATTACCAATAAGAGCATCTACCTCCGGTTTAGTAATTTGAGTGATATCTTTACATAAGAAAGGTACCCCCGGGAAATTTGTATTAAATGTTTTTTCGCAATTCTCGTCAATATCAGATGCAAATATTGATCGAATTCCTGCCATTGAGAAGCCTTTGGTTAATCCCCCACATCCCGCAAAGAGATCAATTGAGGTTAGTGCATTTTCAGGATATTTAAGTTCATGATTAATACTCTTTTTTACATCCTGTAGACTTGGAATATTATCGTTAAGCATATTTACTTCTTGAGCCTTATTGGTCTTTTTTACTTTTAAGCGTTCCCCAGAAATAACTTCTCTACCTGTTAAATAGATAGGTTTACCATCTACCCAATTAGTACATTCTCTATAATTGGAAATAACTTTTTTAATGTTAGCCCCAACAATTGTAACTTTTTTAGCTAATTTATATACGAGATAGTCACCTTGGGGCAAAGCGTAACCCAATTTAAGCATTTCTACTTCTGTGAGAACAGAACAACCATTTGCCTCAAACGAATACATATTATCCTCATTACCGAGCTCATAAAAAACTACATAATGAGGATTAGTAATTTTAGGATTTTTTTTATTAATCCACCCACCATACCCTTTTCCAAGACGTATATTATATCTCTCGAATGTTCCTGACTCGACTTTGTGGAGCATACTGTCAATTTGACACTTTTGCTCTTTTTTGAAACATCCTATGAGAAAAATATCCTGTTTCCTTTGTGCAATATCAATAATCTTTTCAGGTAAATCAATATCAAATTCAAAAAACAAATCTTGCTGCTGTTCTACAATAATTGCCATAATATTACTTTAAATACTCTTTATTCTTGTTCTGTATCGTTAAGCAAACATTTCACATCAACCTTTAACAGTTTAGCAATCGTATCTAATGTTATTAAATCTGGTTGAACGGTGTTACTACACCATTTACTAACCGTACATGGAGATTTTCCAAGCTGCTCTGCTAACCATTTTCCGGTCTTACCATGTTCTAAAAGAACGATCTTTATTCGGTTAATATTTGCCATATAACGTATACAATTTAAATTTCATGTAAATATATTTAATTTAAAACACAAAAACAAGAATAACAGGTTCATCCGACATTTCGAGTGATGCGACAGTCATGTAGGGCATATAGCCTGAGA
>ENA-OYWC01000283-OYWC01000283.1-human-gut-metagenome-genome-assembly--contig:-NODE-283-length-21986-cov-7.044959_pt1 | contig 21986 bp, 16 predicted proteins | sample MGYA00244165_ERZ653387 | MGnify/ENA primary metagenome ERZ653387 (study PRJEB26926, sample SAMN06164974) | human gut metagenome | biome: ENVO:00009003; feature: ENVO:2100002; material: ENVO:00002003...
GCCAGAAGGGAAAAGGCGCAAGCAGATGGCGCAGTTGAATCTGGAAATAGTATTATCCACAGCTTTTCCCCGTCTTCCACCGAAAGGAGGGATTTCTGTGCGGAAAATCCGCTTTCTCCCCCTGCTGTGCGTTCTGCTGATGCTCTTCACCGCCCCGACCCTGCTCGCCCAGCAGGAGCCGGATACGCCCTATCCGGCGGAAACCATGCTCTCTGTCCGCATGATGCCGCCCGGCGAACGTAGCCTGCGCAATTTCCTGTATCCAAAACTCATGGCGCAGGAAGCCAGCATTCAACTTCCCGCCGGAACGTCCTACAATTTGCTGGTACAGACCTTGGATAACATGCGCAACGACTATCCGGAGCTGTTTCACATCGACTCCTACCGTGTCCATTATCAGCGCAATCAGCCGGATGTCGCCCAAAGCATTTCACCGCGCTACCTTTGTTCCGCCGAAGAAGCATCAGCCTTGCGCAAACAGCTGCTGGAGACAGCACAGTCGTGGGTGGACGAAAATCCCGACCCGCTGGCGCTGTACGAGCGGCTTGTACAGAATACAACCTATTCACCCGACAGCATGTGGCAGCACGCGGCCGTGGGCGCTTTGCTGTATGGCGAAGCCACCTGCGCAGGATATGCCCAGGCGATTTCACTGCTCTATCGACTTGCGGGTATTCCATGCGCAACCATCATCGGCAAAGCGTCAGACACAAGCGGCGAAACCGGTTTGCACGCATGGAATGTGACCAATTTCGGCTTTCTTGACGCAACATGGGGGGCCGCTTTCGACGGGCATGTGTTCCACAGCAACTACGCCATGGGTGAAGCGGATATGTCCATCGACCACACGCCCAATCGCGGGTACACTTTCCCCGACCTGAGCGGCGTTCCGAACTACTATCAGGCGCACGGGCTGTACGTCTCCACCGAGCAGGAACTGCTGACCCAGCTGATGCGTCTTGTGGACGGTGAAACCGTGGAGATTCAGCTTTCGCCCGACCTGTACGCACGGTATACAGCGGCTATGAAGGACAAGCCGTCCGATATTGTCACCTTTTGCGCTGAAGCAGCCGGGGCGGAAATTCCCTTCTACGACCCATGCCGCATCCTGTCCGACAAGGCGCATCGCGTTTTGCTGCTGATTCCCCACCCTGAATTGGCGGAGCAGTTTGCACGAGCGTAAAGGCAGATTATTGCCCCTGAGCACTTGCATGTTCGGGGGCTTTCATGTTATAATGAAAGAGTAGTGTGTCTATTCGGGAATAGGTGCGCTCATATGATTATGATTTTCCAAATATTATCAGAAATTGTTTCTATATTGAAAGGAGAACTTTATGTTCGATTGGGTCAAAAAACTGCTGGGCAGCAGCAATGACGCGGAGGTCAAAAAGCTGCAAAAGACGGTCAACGCCGTGGAAGCCCTCGAAGATGAATACAAGGCGCTGACGGACGAGCAGCTGCGCGCCAAGACGGATGAATTCCGCGCGCGCTTGCAAAATGGCGAAACCGAAGATGACATTCTGCCCGAAGCGTTCGCCGCCATCCGCGAAGCCGACGCCCGCGTGCTGGGGATGCGCCCGTACCGCGTACAGGTAATGGGCGGTCTGGTGCTGCATCAGGGGCGCATCGCTGAGATGAAGACCGGCGAGGGCAAAACGCTGGTCTCCACCCTGCCCGCGTACCTGAACGCGCTGTCCGGCAAGGGCGTGCACGTCGTGACCGTCAACGACTATCTGGCGCGCCGCGACAGCGAGTGGATGGGCAAAGTCCACCGCTTCATGGGGCTGAGCGTCGGCCTGATCGTCCACGATCTGGACAGCGCCGAACGCCGCGCCGCCTATGCCTGCGACATCACCTACGGCACGAACAACGAGCTGGGCTTCGACTACCTGCGCGACAACATGGTCATCCGCCAAAGCGAGCTGGTGCAGCGCGGCCACAACTTCGCCATCGTCGACGAAGTGGACTCCATCCTGATTGACGAAGCGCGCACCCCGCTGATTATCTCCGGCGCGGGCGACAAATCCACCGACCTCTACGCAAAGGTGGACGCGGTCGTCCGCACGCTCAAGCGTGACGTTCACTTCGAGATTGAAGAGAAGAAAAAGGCCATCAGCCTGACCGACGAGGGCGCCCAGCGCGTCGAAGCCGCGTTCGGCATCACCAACATCAATGACGCGGAAAATGCCGAGCTGAATCACCACGTCAGCTGCGCCCTGCGCGCCAACTTCCTGATGAAGCGGGACGTGGACTACGTCGTCAAGGACGATCAGGTCATCATCGTTGACGAATTCACGGGCCGCCTGATGATTGGCCGCCGCTACTCCGAGGGTCTGCATCAGGCGATTGAAGCCAAGGAGCATGTGACCATTGAGCGCGAAAGCCGCACACTGGCGACCATCACCTTCCAGAACTATTTCCGCATGTACCACAAACTCTCCGGCATGACGGGTACGGCGAAGACGGAAGAGGACGAGTTCCAGAACATCTACTCGCTGGACGTCGTGCAGATTCCCACCAACAAGCCCAACATCCGCAAGGACTTGGACGACATGGTCTACAAGACGAAGAAGGCAAAGTTCAACGCCGTTGTGGACGCGATTGCGCAGGTGCACGCAAACGGTCAGCCCGTGCTGGTCGGCACGGTCACGGTTGAAACGAGCGAAATGCTCTCCGCCATGCTTCAGCGCCGCGGCATCCAGCATGAGGTGCTGAACGCCAAGAACCACGCCAAGGAAGCTGAAATCGTCGCGCAGGCAGGCCACTGGGGCGCCGTCACCATTGCCACCAACATGGCTGGCCGCGGCACGGACATTCTGCTGGGCGGCAATCCGGAGTTCCTCGCCCGCCGCGCCATGCGTCAGGACGGCTATGACGAGGAAATCATTGAAGCCGCGACGGGGCACGCGGAAGATGTGTCCGACGAAATTCTCGCCGCGCGCGAAAAGTACCAGTCCCTCTACAAGGACTTCAAGCGCACCACCGACGAAGCGCATGACCGCGTGCTGCAAACCGGCGGTCTGCACATCATCGGCACGGAACGCCATGAATCCCGCCGCATTGACAATCAGCTGCGCGGCCGTGCAGGCCGTCAGGGCGACCCCGGTTCGACCCAGTTCTTTATTTCGCTGGAGGACGACCTGATGCGTCTCTTCGGCGGCGACCGCATCATGCCGATGGTCGAGCGTCTGGGGCTCAAGGATGACGAGCCGCTTCAGGCAGGAATGCTGACTAAGCAGATTGAATCCGCGCAGAAGCGCATCGAGGGCCGCAACTTCGAGATCCGCAAGCACGTTCTGGAATACGACAACGTGATGAACCGCCAGCGCGAGATTATCTACGGTCAGCGCCGCCGCGTGCTGATGGGCGAAAACGTCCGCGACAACATTATCGGCATGGCGTACAAGCTGATTGACGCCGCGCTCTCCCGCCACTGCGCGTCTGACGACGGCACGGATTGGGATATTCCGCAGCTGACGAATTATCTGGAAAACCTGTGCATCCACCACGGCAAGATTGCCGAATTGGAGGATGTCGTCCGCTCCGGTGACCGCGACGCGCTGGCGCAGGCGCTCAAGGACGACGCGAAGGCGTTCTACGAGGAGCGCGAGACGGCGCTGGCGGAAATCGGGCTGGACATGCGCGAAGTGGAGCGCGTTGTGCTGCTGCGCGCGGTGGATGTGCGCTGGATGGATCACATTGACGCGATGGATCGCCTGCGCGACGGCATCGGCTTCCGCGCGTACAGCGGCAAGAACCCCGTCACCGAGTACCAGATTGAAGCGGGCTACATGTTCGACGAGCTGAATCACCTGATTCGCGAGGACACGGTGCGCCGCATGTATCAGCTGCGCATTGAGCGCACGCCGGAGCGTGTGCAGGCAGCGGTTCGCCCCGTCGAGGGCAAGCCGATTGTGCCCGGCAACGGTCAGCCGCGCCAGCCCAAGCGGGTGAAGCCGTCAGAGCGCGTTGGCCGCAACGATCCCTGCCCCTGCGGTTCGGGCTTGAAGTACAAGAACTGCTGCGGCAAGGACAAAGAAACAAGGGAGTAACTCCCTTGACCCATTTTCGCGATTGAGTAGGTGGCAATTCCAATGTAATTTTCGCGTGTTTATGCAGGGATTTCGCGTCTGCGGACGCGAGGAGGGGGCTTTCCGATCGCCCCCTCCACCCCTTCGGTGCCCTCTTGCATAGTAGGTCGTAATTGTTGCTTTTTAGTTAGTGTACCTTTCGTGCCCCAACTAACATAAACCAACCAGTAACATCCGGAGGGCGAATGCGAAGGGGTCAAGGGGGGCGACCGCAGACTTCGTCTGTTTTCATGCCCCCTTGTCGCTCCCGCAGGAGCGAAACCCCCCGCAACATAAAAAATCAAGCATCAATCCACCCCAAAAGCAAAATCATCAACCAGAAAAAAGCCTTTCCTGACGATTGAAGGAGATTAAACATGGCGCTCATAGATATTCCCCAGTATCGCAGCGAACTGGCAGAGATTCGCAAATCCCTGCTTGCCGCGGGCGATGCCCTCCACATTGACCATATCCGCGAACAGCTGGATGAGCTGACCGAGGAAATGAATCAGCCCGAATTCTGGAATGACCCGGATCACTCTGCGAAGGTCAACCAAAAGGTTTCCAACCTCAAAGGCAAACTCGAGCACTACGAAAAACTGCTTTCTTCCGCCGATGATATCGAGGTCATGCTCGAAATGGCGGAAGAAGAGAAGGACGAAGATACCGTCACCGAAGCGGTGAATGAGCTGGCGACGCTCAAAGAGCATACCGACGCGCTGGAGCTGGAAACCCTCATGCGCGGCGACTATGACGACAATGACGCGGTGCTGTCCCTCCACGCGGGCGCGGGCGGAACGGAAGCGCAGGACTGGACGTCCATGCTCTACCGCATGTATACCCGCTACTGTGAAAAGATGGGCTTCACCGTCAAGGTGCTGGATTTGCTGGACGGCGACGAAGCGGGCATTAAGTCCGTCACCTTCGAGGTCAGCGGCGACCACGCCTATGGCTACCTCCGCGGCGAAAAGGGTGTGCACCGCCTCGTCCGCATCTCCCCGTTCGACGCAAACGCCCGCCGCCACACGTCCTTCGCGTCGCTGGACGTCGCCCCCATGCTGGAGGACGATGATTCCGACATCGAAATCAACATGAAGGATGTCCGCGTGGACACCTACCACTCCAGCGGCGCAGGCGGACAGAACGTCAACAAAACTTCTTCCGCCGTCCGCATGACGCACTACCCGACCGGCATCGTCGTCTCCTGCCAGACCGAGCGCGATCAGGTGCAGAACCGCGCGACGTGTATTAAGATGCTGAAGGCGAAGCTGCTGGAGCTGCGCGAGCGCGCCAAGGAAGAGGAAATGGCGAACATCAAGGGCGAAATGAAGAAGATTGAGTGGGGCAGCCAGATTCGCTCCTACGTCTTCCAGCCCTACACCATGGTCAAGGATCACCGCACGAACTACGAATCCGGCAACATTGACGACGTGATGGACGGCAACCTTGAGGGCTTCATCACCGCCTATTTGAAGATGCAGTAATGCCGAAACCCTCTCAGTGTCTGCTGGGAGGGTTCTCGCCGTTATATTGCTTTCCCCGGAAAGGAGATTTTCCGGTGCGCTATCAACTCGTTTCCATCCTGTCGGCGCTTCTGCTTTGCCTGACCATGCTGGCAGCCATCGTTTACGGGGTCGGTACGCAGCCTGCCCTGATGCAAACGCTCATGCTGCGCACCGCTCCGCCTGAAGCAACCGGCTTTCCGGCGGAGCAATACGGTGCCGCCGCCAAGCTGATTACCGACTACCTCAAGGGCGATGGCGACTTCCAGCTCGTATTTTCCATGAACGGCATAGCATACAACGCTTTTAACGAGCGTGAGCAAACGCATATGGCGGACGTGCGGACGCTGTTCAGCCTGTGCCGTCGTTTTTCGCTGGGCAGCATCCTCCTGACGCTGGTCGGTTGGCTCTATTCCCGGAAACAGCGGTTCTTCTGGCGAATCGTCCGGCGAACCGCCTGCTGTATGCTGGCGTTTGTCGCCATCCTTGCGCTGCTGGCGGCGATGGATTTTGACCGGCTGTTCATCCTCTTCCATCAAATTGCCTTCACAAACAACCTGTGGCTGCTCAATCCGCAAACGGATTTGCTCATCCGTTTAATGCCGACGCAATTGTTCATTGACTATGCGCAAATCATCGGCATTGTCTGGGCGGCACTGATGGGGATTCTGCTCATCATTGCCACCGTGAAGCTACGAAATCAACAATAAGGGGCGTATTCCCATGACCTACACTGAATCTGCCCGCGCGCAGCTTGATGCCTTGCAGGTGAAAGACCACGTTCGCATTCTGGCGCTGGAAACGTCCTGCGACGAAACCGCTGCCGCCATCATCGAGGATGGGCGCACCATCGTCTCCAACATCGTTTTCAGCCAGATTGACCTCCATGCGCTCTATGGCGGCGTCGTCCCGGAAATCGCCAGCCGCGCGCACGTCGAAGCCTGCGACCGCGTGATTGACGAGGCGCTCCGGGCAGCGAACATGCGCTTGCAGGATGTCGATGCCCTCGCCGTCACCTACGGGCCGGGGCTTGTCGGCGCGCTGCTCACCGGCGTCAGCTGCATGAAGGGCTTGAGCTACGCCGCAAACAAGCCGCTCATCCCCGTCAACCACATCGAAGGGCATGTGTCCGCGAACTACATCTCCAATCCGGATTTGAAGCCGCCGTTTCTGTGCCTTGTCGTATCGGGCGGACACAGCCACATCGTCCGCGTGAACGACTACGGCGATTACACCCTGCTTGGTCAGACGATGGACGACGCGGCGGGCGAAGCGTTCGACAAAGCGGCGCGCGTACTGACGCTCCCCTACCCCGGCGGCCCACGCATCGACGCACTGGCAGAGGAGGGCGACCCGCATTTCCTCTCGCTCCCGCATCCGCACACCCCCGGCAAGTACGACTATTCCTTCTCCGGCATGAAAACGGCGTTCCTGAACGCGGCGAACAAGATGGAGATGAAGGGCGAACCGCTCCCGAAGGCGGATATGGCGGCTTCGTTCCGCTACGCCGTCGTTTCGGCGCTGGTGGAAAAGGCGATGCTGGCGGCGAAGGACACTCACGCCCCCGCGCTTGCAATGGCGGGCGGCGTTTCCGCGAATCGTCTGCTGCGCCGGATGATGCAGGAGGCCGCCGACAATGCGCACCTGCCGCTGTACATGCCGCGCCTCGACCTGTGCACCGACAACGCGGCGATGATTGGCTCTGCGGCATACTATCGGATGAAAAAGGGCGAGCTTGCGCCCCTGACGCTCAACGCCACGCCGTCGCTTCGTCTGGTGTAATACTATTTCCTGCATTCGTCTGCGCCATCTGCTTGCGCCTTTTCCGCTCTGGCGTCCGGTCGTTCCATTGAGCGTAGCGCTGCTACGCTGCATTTCACTCCCGTTAGCCAGAACGAAAAATTCGCGGCGCATCTTGGCGCATTCTCATTTGAAAATAGTATAAGCCTATTATAATTAGGAAGAAATTTTTTCACGTCAGCGAATCATCCCATTCATCATTCATTCCAACCAAGGAGGATTCCGCATGAAGAACAAAAACGTCTGGCAGGCGGTCAAATTCACGCTGTTCAGCGCATCCGCCGGGCTCATTCAGCTCATCAGTTTCGCCCTGCTGCATGATGTGTTCAAGATTCCCGATTACAACGCCTGTTACCTTCCCTCGCTGATTCTGTCCGTCCTGTGGAACTTCACGTTCAACCGCCGCTACACCTTCCGTTCGGACGGCAACGTCAAGCGCGCGATGCTGCTGGTCGCGCTGTACTACGTCGTGTTCATCACGCTTTCCAGATGGTGGAGCACGGAATTGGTTGCGCTCGGCGTACACGACTGGCTGATTGAAGTCATCAACATGCTCGTCAACTTCGTGACCGAGTTTTTGTTCCAGAAGTTTGTGGTCTATCGCGGGACGATTGACACGAACGAGCTGGCGAAGAAGGAGCAAGCGTAATGCCGTTTGACTACAAGAGGGAGTACCGTGCGTTCTACCAGCCGCCGAAAGTGCCAGAAATCATCGACGTGCCGGAAATGCAGTTCGTGTGCGTGTCCGGTACGGGCGACCCGAACGAGGAGGGCGGCGCGTATCAGCAGGCGCTCGGCGTGCTGTACGCGGTCAGCTACACGTTGAAGATGAGTCCGCGCGCTGGACACCTGATGGACGGCTTTTTCGATTACGTCGTGCCGCCGCTGGAAGGCTTCTGGCAGCAGGACGGCGTTTCGGGTGTGGATTACGGGCGCAAGGCGGATTTCCGCTGGCTGTCCGTGATTCGTGTGCCGGATTTCGTGACGGCGGAGGATTTCCGCTGGGCGGTGGAAACGGCGTCAGAAAAGAAGAAGCTGGACTGCTCCCGCGCTGAACTGCGCACGATTCGCGAAGGTCTTTGCGTGCAGATGATGCACATCGGCGCATACGACAATGAACCCGCGTCGGTGGCGCAGATGGATGCGTTTCTGCGCGAAAACGGGTATGAAAATGACTTCACGGCGGAGCGGCTGCATCACGAGATTTACCTTTCCGACCCGCGGAAAACAGCGGTGGAGAAAAGGAAAACCGTGCTTCGGCATCCGGTGAGGAAGGTATAAGCAACCTTGGGTGCTGCTTGTCAGTGGATGAGCGGCATCCTTTTTTTCTTTTGTTGCTTGGTTCCATTTGTTGCAAAGGGAATCGCGCCTACGGGCGCGACAAGGGGGTTTTGCGGTCGCCCCCTTGACCCCTTCGCAGCGCACTCCCATGTTTCTTGATTTTTATTGTTACAGAAGGAACTTGCGCCTGCAAGCGCGTTTGGGACAGCGCTGCTTTTGGCGTTTTTTGCGAATTTTCCCCTTGTTAGACCTTGACGAATGTGGTATAATACTATTTCGGGATGAAGATGAGCCAAGATGCGCCGCGAATTTTTCATTCTGGCTAACGCGAATGAAATGCAGCGTAGCATCGCTACGCCAAATGGAATGAGCGAACGCCAGAAGGGAAAAGGCGCAAGCAGATGGCGCAGATGAATCCCGGAATAGTATTTCTAACAGCGTGGCGGGAATGAGCCGCCAGACCCTGAGGAATAGGAGAAAGCAGCTATGGTTAAGGTCAACATTATTTCGGGTTTTCTGGGCGCGGGCAAAACGACGCTCATCAAGAAGCTGCTGACGGGCAGCGTTGCGAAGGAAAAAATCATCCTGCTGGAAAATGAATATGGCGAAGTCGGCGTGGACGGCAGCTTTATGAAGGATTCGGGCATCATCGTCGATGAACTCAATTCCGGCTGCATCTGCTGCACGCTGGTGGGCGACTTCCAGAAGGCGGTCGATGATCTGATTGCGAAGTATCATCCTGACCGCCTGCTGATTGAGCCGTCTGGCGTGGGCAAGCTGAGCGAAATTCTCGCCGCCGTCGAGCGCGCGAAGGAACGCCACAGTGACCTCGTTGTGACCGGCTGCGCGACCGTTGTGGACGCGGGCAAGTGCCGCATGTATATGAAGAACTTCGGCGAGTTCTTCCTCGACCAGATTAAGACGAGCGCGACGGTGATTTTCAGCCGCACGCAGCTGCTGTCCGCAGAGCGCATCGAGAAGAGCCGCGCGCTGGTGGAAGAGCAGCATCCGGGCGTCCGCATCGTGACGACGCCGTGGGATGACCTGTCCGCTGATACGCTGCTGGAAGTCATTGAATCCGGCAAGCCGATGGAAATCCACCTCGATAACGACGATGATGACGACGACGAGGACGAACACGAGCATCATCATCACCATCACGACCATGATGACCATGACCACGAGGACGGCGTGTGCCCGTGCTGCGGCGGTCACCATGACGACGATGATGACGAACACGACCATGAGCATCATCACCATCATGATCATGACGACCATGACGAGGATGAGCACGAACATCATCATCACGACCACGAGGACGGCGAAACCTGCTCCTGCGGACATCACCACCATCATCACCACGGGCATGACGCGGACGAAGTGTTCGTGTCTGTCGGCGTAGAAACTGCGAACCGTTACGAGCAGGACGAGGTCAAGGCGATGCTGGACAAGCTGTCCGACGAAGAAGAGTACGGCACGGTGCTGCGCGCCAAGGGCGTGCTGCAGAACGCGGCGGGCGACTGGTTCCAGTTTGACTATGTGCCGGGCGAGAGCCAGTTCCGTCCGGGTACGCCGGATTACACCGGCCGCCTATGCGTCATCGGTGCGCACATCGACGAAAAAGCACTGCGGGAGCTGTTCAAGGCATGAGCGAACAGGAATTTACACCAGTCTACCTGATTACCGGCTTCCTCGAAAGCGGCAAAACCCAGCTCATCAACTCCATGCTGACGGACGACAACTTCTCGCGCGGGCAGAAGACGCTGGTCATCTGCTGCGAAGAGGGCGTTGAGGAATACGAAACGGCGAAGAACACGACCGTTGTCGTCCTCGACGAAGCGGACGAGATGAACACGAAGAAGATGGAGGCGCTGGACAAGGAGTATCAGCCGGAACGCGTCATCATCGAATACAACAGCATCTGGACGATTGAACGGCTGGGCAGCTGTATGCTGCCGCGCAAGTGGGAAGTCGTGCAGATTATCACGACGGTGGACGCGAACACCTTCGACAACTACTTCACCAACATGCGCCAGATGCTGACCGACCCGATGAAGGTCGCTGACCTGATTCTGGTCAACCGCTGCCAGCCCGGCGCAAACAAGAGCCCGTGGCGCCGCCAGCTCAAAGCGGTCAACCCGAAGACGAACATCATCTTCGAGAACACCGACGGCACGAGCGAAGACGGCGTGGCGGACGAAGACCTTCCCTACGACATGAAGTCCGCCGTCATCGAAATCAAGGACGAGGACATTCCGACCTTCTATCTGGATTCGCTTGATCATGCCGACCGCTACGACCGCAAGACCGTGCGCTTGGTGGGGCAGGCGTTCGCTGACCGCTCGCTGCCCAAGGGCTACTACATGTTCGGGCGGATGGCGATGACGTGCTGCGCAAACGACATTCAGCCCATTGGCTGGATTACGCAGGGCATCCAGAAGCCCAGCACGAAGACATATTTCCGCCTGACCGCGCAGTGCAAGGCGGTGGACGCGCAGGGCGAAAAGATGCTGATGCTGCAGGAAGCCCGTGCGGAGATTGTCCCCCCGCCCGCGGAAGAGTACCTGAATTTCAACGCGTAAGATGGTGGTTCTCCCCCCGATTGCTGCAAGGCAGTCGGGGGATTTGTTTTGCAATGGGGCTGACACCGATGTATGTGCCGAACTGATATTTTCGGGAAATTTTCGCATGTACTTTTTATGTCAGTATCTTGACAATAAGAACAGCCTGTGGTATTATATCAGTGGAGAGATTGATAGAAAGTGGAGGTGATACCGTTGGCGCACGTCCCGTCACGCTATGGAACTGTAACGACCGACGAATGAAGAAGGAGTACACAATATATGAAAAAATTCATCGCCTTTACCTTGATGCTTGTTCTTATCCTCGCGTGCCTTGCTCCGGCAATCGCCGCCACCGCCGAGTTGACCGCCATGTCCCACGGAGGAACTGCACAAACTGGTTACGTAAAGAAAACCAAAACTGGTGATCCCTCTGTCACTATCAATTCACTCACTGGTTTGCAAGATACTCTGCTTCTAAATTTCCGCATTCGCTACTCCAACGGCACTGCCGCAACATCGAATTATACTTTTTCTGGTACAGGTCCCCGTACTGTTTATTACTTGAATGCTGATGGTTTCAACGCTGTTGATTCTTCTTTCTTCGCACGCGTACAAACGCAATCTGCTCAGACGACTTCAGTTACAATTAATTTCTCTTGGGCACCGTAAGTCTTACCAATCCTTCAGGCATGAAAATGCCTGAAGGATTAAATACTAAAAAGAGGAGGAGTTTAGTTGAAAAAAGTTTTTGCTTTATTTCTGTTTTTTTTGTTGCTGCTCTCCGTAAGTTCCGCAGAGAATGTATCAAGTGTTCGCATTCTCTGCACGGATTACAATTATAGCGCTTTTCAAGATTATGCTGCCGCAGGGCATGACGTTAATTTCCGAAATGGCAGCATAAACGATATTGCCACCGCACTTGCATCCCGCGATCCCGATATCGACGTTTTTGTTTTTCAAACGCGTTCTGGACTGGACCAAATCAAGAAGCAACACTATTACTATCCACTGACCGATGCCAGCGATTTGATGGATAAACTCGGCGACTTGTATCCTGCCTTTCAGAATGCGCTCATGGACAATGGCAATCTGGTCGGCTGGTATGTTGATGCACAGCCGTGGGGGTGGCAAGTTCTTTCCCCTGATTTGCTGGAAGAATTGGCACTTTCCGCACCAACAACCTTTGATGAGTTGTTAGACGTTAGTAAAGTGCTGTTCGACAGCGGTCTTTTGAGCCGTGACTATGTGCTGATGCTCGAATACAGGTACACGCAGCAGGATATGCTCACGTTCTATTTGCGCCAGTTCTTGATTGCTTCTGAACGAGTGGATGGGCAAATCAATTTTCTGCGTCCCGAATTTGCTCGTATTGCCGAAAAAATCAGGAATACTGTGCCTGAAACATCGAAGGAAAATTTATTCGCAGACTACGAAGTCTTTACTTCGTCTGCCGCTTCTGTCACGCCTTCCACGTACATCGAATTGATTCCCTCCGTCCTCGATGATGCGCCTTCCGGTCTGTATTATCTGACCGTCGTCGCCGTCATCAATCCCTATTCCAACAACATCGACGGTGCGATTGACCTAATGCACTATCTGGCGACCTATGAATCCGCAACATCCTACCTTTGGGATGCGTCGCTGAATCAGCCCGTTATCCGCTCTGATTACGACGAGTTAGTTGCGCGATACCAAGGGGAAATCGCCCGCCTGGAAGCGAAAGAGAACCGCACCACGCAGGACGAAAGCGACCTTGATTACGCCCGCAGCGGTTTGGACTATATCACCGAACACCCCTATTCCGTCTCCCCGGAGGACATTGCCCACTATCAAAACCTCGTCCAGTATGCCTACATCCCCGGCGACTCCCCCGTCACCTTCGACGATGCCCTCAAGACGCTCATGCAGCGCTACCTGAACGGCGCGTTTGACGCGGAAGGGTTCGCCCGCGCCTGTCAGGAGCATGTCAACACGGTGTATCTCGAAATGGGGCTGACGCCGATGTATGTGCCGAACTAAGTCCACTTGTAAATTTTCCCGCGTTCGCTTGACAAATCAGCCCCCCCGCTTATACTTGTCAGTAGGCTCAAGGCCAAAAAAGGAGGTTTGATTTTTCATGGCAAATCAGGAGAAATACGCCCAGCAGATGCAGGACGCGGGCGTTTGCGATGCGCGCGGGGCGGCGCTCTGCGCCACGGTGAAGGAGCTGCCGGACGGGAGCTTCGGCATGGTGCTGCTCGGTGTGAAGGGCAATGACCTGCTCATCTACGACACGAACATGAAGTCCGAGCCGCTCAAGCTGATGCACACCATTCCGCTCAAGGGCGTGACCGACTTCAGCACCACCAGCCTGATGGGCGAAATTCTCAAGGGCTACACGTTCCGCTTTACGTCAGATGGATTTACCTATTCGTTCAAGAACTGCCGCCGTCAAGCGTTCCTTGACGTGCTTCAGCAGGAAATCAACAAATAACATCAAGGGCTGCGCCGGAAAAGTCGGTGCAGCCCTTGCATTTTGCGTTCTTTTTCTGATATAATAGACATATCAAGCATTATGATCACAGGAGGACGCTATGATTTCCATTCTGCCCGAAAGCAACTATGCCGCCGTCATGACCGAGACGGTAGAGCCGTATCTGGATTCGCGCCGCCAGGAGATGGACATGCCGCTCTCCACGGGCGGAACGCTGCACGCAGAGGTCTACGAGCAGCCGGATGCGACCCGCGCCGTCGTCATCCTGCACGGCTACACGGAATCCGCCGAGAAATTCCGCGAAATGACGTGGTATTTTCTGAACGAGAAGTTCAACGTCTACGCCATCGACCACCGCGGGCACGGCAAATCCGTCCGCAAAATTTCTGACACCTCCATCACGCACGTCGATGCGTTTTCGGATTATCTGCGCGATTTGGAGGAATTCATGTCGGGTGTCGTCTTGCCGCGGACAGCTCATCTGCCGCGCGTGCTGTATGCGCACTCGATGGGCGGCGCGATTGGCGGCATGACGCTGATGAATCACCCGGAGTATTTCGCGCGGGCGGTGCTGACTGCGCCGATGATTGCGCCGTCGAGTGCGCCGCTGCCACGCTGGGCGGGCAAATTCGCAGCGGACTTCATGTGCGCCATCGGCAAGCGGGAAGACCGCGCATTCATCGGCAAACCGTTCAGCCCGGAGAACGAGCCGTTCGAGACATCCTGCGCCACCAGCCGCGTCCGCTTTGACTACTACGAGCGCAAGCGCATCGACAACGCGCACTTGCAGAATTGTTCACCCACTTATGGCTGGGTACAAGAAGCGATTGGCGTGACGAAAGTACTCCTTGACCCGGTAAAGGACAAGCAGATTACCACGCCGCTGCTGCTCTGCCAAGCGTCCCTGGACAAGACAGTCTGTCTGCCGGAGCAGAAACAATTCGTCGCGCAAGTCTCCGGTGCGAAACTTTCCGTTTATCCCGCGAAGCACGAAATCTACATGTCCACGAACGATGTGATGGAGAAGTATGTGCCGGAAGTGATTGGGTTCTTACGGGGGTGAGGGAGGCGCCAGAGGCTCTGCCTCTGGACTCCGGCAGGGCTCTGCCCTGCACCCGCGAAGGGTCTTCGACCCTCTCGACACCCTTCTCGCGATTGAGTTGAGCGCTTCTGCATACAGTGTCCGCGTGTTTATCCAACGAATCTACGGTTCAAAAAAAGAAACAAAACCCCAAAAGTATGGAAGTGGCGACCGAAGGTTTCCAAAGGGCGATCGGAAAGCCCTTTGGTGCGCCCGCAGGCGCATTCCCCTGCTCCAAACTTACACAATAAACAAAAAAGTCAGTACCAAAAACGCCCCTGCCTAACATAAGCAGGGGCGTTTTCATCATCACACCTCGCGCCCAACGGCTTCTGCAATCTTCCGAATATCCGCCATCACGTCCACAAACGCGGCGGGCGTAATCGACTGCGCACCGTCGCACAACGCGTGCGCCGGGTCGTTGTGCACCTCAATCATCACGCCGTCCGCGCCGACCGCAATCGCCGCGCGCGCAATCGGCTGCACCATCCAGCTCTTGCCGGTCGAATGGCTCGGATCGACAATCACCGGCAGATGGCTCAGCTTCTTCACCGCGCAGATGGCGGACAGGTCGAGTGTGTTGCGCGTGTACGTCTCGAACGTGCGGATGCCGCGCTCGCACAGAATCACCTGCTCATTGCCGCCCGCCATGATGTACTCTGCGCTCATCAGCCACTCTTCGATGGTGGCGGACAAACCGCGCTTAAGCAGAATCGGCTTGCGAATCTTCCCCAATTGTTTCAGCAGGTCAAAATTCTGCATGTTGCGCGCGCCGACCTGAATGCAGTCCACCTTGTCCACGAAGGTATCAATGTCGTAGGGGGACATCAGCTCGGTCACGATGGGCAACCCGGTCTGCTCGCGGGCATGGCAGAGCATGTCCAGCCCCTCGTATGCCAGTCCTTGGAAGGAGTACGGGGACGTGCGCGGCTTGAACGCACCACCGCGCAGCACCGTCGCGCCCGCGTCCTTCACCGCCTGCGCCACGGCGGTAATCTGCTCGTTGCTCTCCACGGAGCAGGGGCCTGCCATAATCGCCAGTTTCTTGCCGCCGACAACCGTGTTCCCGATTTTGATTTCGCTCGGCGCGGGGTGGAACGCGCGGTTTGCCTTCTTGAACGGCTCGGCAACCTTCATGATGCGCTCGACGCAGTGGAAGGATTCCAGCTGGTCGGGGTCAATGCGGCTCGTGTCGCCAGTCAGACCAAGGATGGTCATCTCCGTGCCTACAATCGGGCTGACGGATACGCCGCGCGCAACCACGGCATTGGTGACGGTGTCGATTTCCTGCTGGGTCGTGCCCTGTTTCAAGACGATAATCATGGTGTTCAACCTCCTGCGTCAATCATTATTGGCTCAAAATCATTATTGGCTCAAATGGACGAAAAAAAGCACGGAAGCCCGCAAAAGAGCTTCCGCGCCTGATGTTTTCCTCAATCGCTGCGGCTGCTGCTTCACGGTACGTCAATTTGCCCGGCGAAAAACGCCGGGAACGTAAACGGAAACAGCACAGACAGCATCATGGAGAAAATTCCTCCGTCCGGCGGCATCATTGCCGCGTATTCGGATTTATTATAGTCCGCTCATCCCGCGCTTGTCAAGGGCAGAATTGTACATTTGCTGTTTTTCGGGCGAAAAGTTTGCCCAAGCTAACCTGTATCGAATGGCATTCATCTATACTCGGGCACGCACAGCTATCTTTCAGAAAAATTTCGGAAAAATCGTGTAATCCTCTTGACAATCAACCGATTTGGGCATTATAATAGCCATAATGACAATTGTGCCATTTGGTTGAAGGAGGATGAAGGGCATGGAGTCTTACCTGTTCGCAGACGTAGAGGCTGCGGCGGATACTATGGTGGTGGAAGGATACCACAAGCCGGGCAGCTTGACCCGCTCCAGCGGTGCATGGATTCACGCGGCAGGCACGGCGATGTTTGAGGCAGGGAGACGCCCCATTAAGCCGCATGACCAGTGGATTTGGTTCGCGGTGGAGGCAGGCGAAGCGACGCTGGTTTGGCAGGGGCATGAGCTGACGCTGAAACAGCAGGAAACGTGCTTCCTGCCCGCCGGCAACCGCGACGCTGCCCTGCAGATTGACGAGAGCGTCCGCTGCGTGTGGATTGCGCTGGAAGGCCCGCTTGCGCCGATGGTCGTACGCAAGATGGGCGCGCTGCTGCATATGCCGCTGAAGCAGGGGGCGCTGCCGAGCCAGATGTACTTGGCGAAGCAGATTGTGCAGGTCATCGTCCGCCACACGGACACCAGCGACGCGACATATCAGCTGCAGCACCTGATGTACGGGATGCTGGCAAGCCACTGGGGTCAGCCGGTCGCCATGGATGCGATGCTTTCGCACGAGATTGCGAAGGTCGTGGACACCCTGCGCGCGAATCAGTACAAGGACAACTTCTCTCTGGCGGAAATGGCGGCAATTTCCCGTATGCCGATGGAAACGTTCCGCAAGCGCTTCGTGAGCGAAGTGGGCATGCCGCCGCTGTCGTATGTACTGCACTGCAAGATGGAACGCGCGAAGGAGCTGCTACGCGAGGAAGGGCACACGGTTCGTCAGGCAGGCATCGAAGTCGGGATGCAGGATCCGTACCACTTCTCCAAGCAGTTCAAGAACATCGTCGGCATCAGCCCGTCGGCGTTCATGAAGCAGGCCGCCAAGCCGGATGCGACCATCCGCGGCAGCAGCAAAGTAGAAAAGAAGTAAGCAGTGAGGCGACTGTCAGGGGGATAAACCTGGCAGCCGCCTTTTTTTCTTCCACATAACCGCCACATTTACCGCACGGGATTCTGGCAGCCTTGGACTTTGTGTTGCTCGGCACACTCGTCCGCCCCTGTACGGCCTACTATGTGATTTCTGTTCGTCGGTTCGGGAGTTTGCCCGCTGGCATCCAGCTTCCTTCAGACTCCGCCTTTCGATGGACACCCTTGCCTTCGGCTAAGCCGGGCGCACCATAACGGCCGTTGCAGATTCATATTCTGCAACGGCCTTAAAAACGCTATGCAATGGGATTATTCCGCTGTCGGTATCAGGCGAATCAGCGCAGTGGGAATTTCTGCATCGGTGAAATCCAGCGTGAACACTGCGTTTTCACCTTCCACGATGTAGGGCAGATCAATTTCCGTATCGTCGGCATTCAGCAGCGCCAGGGTACCGCCGTTCAGCAGCCCGGCGGGCATCGTGATTTTTACCTCGCCCTTCGGCCGGGTGAGCTTGCCGGAAACTTCAAAGCAGACGCTCAGCAGCGTATTGCCGTTCGCAGTTTCACCCATGCGCAGCACCAGCTCGCCATAGGGCAGATGCTCGCCCTCCGCCGTCACTTCTTCAAGCAGCGCCAGATGCGTGCCATCGCTCACATTGCCGCATACGGGGCAGAGCGTGCGCGTCGCTTCAGCCTTCTTGAATTCGACGATGGCGCATTCGGTCTTGCCGACGTGCTTGCAATCCTTGCGCTTGCAGGTCGCGCTGTGCGTGCCGTCGCCGTTACTCGTCCATTCGCCATACCAGTGCAGCAGCGTCTTCGTCTGGTGATCCTTATAGCTGTCATTGCAGTTTTTGCAGGTGTGCAGCGTGTAGCCGCCCTTTCCGCAGGTGGGCTTGACGACCTTTTCGGTATAATCGTGCCCGGGGGCGGGGATTTCCACCTTGGTGGTGTAATCGCAGCGGGAGCAGGTATCGTATTCCTCCCAGCCGGTCTCGGTGCAGGTGGGCGCCTTGGCGTCGTGATGCACCAGCTTGTGTTTCAGCGCAGGGATTTCCACCTTAGTGGTGTAATCGCAGCGGGAGCAGGTATCGTATTCCTCCCAGCCGGTCTCGGTGCAGGTGGGCGCTTTGGCGTCGTGGTGCACCAGGTCGTGGTTGTTCGGGTCAGGTCCATACCATGGGTGTACATAAGTATCCGTTCCCTTGCGGTAGCAGTAAGCGCAGTTTGTGTAGTACACGGGCGGAGAAACGCAGGTGGCTGCGGACTTAAGGCACGAGCTATCGTTGCCCTGAACGAAGAAATGTGCGCCCACCTTAGTTTTCGCTTCGTGGCAGACGGTGCAGCTAACCCAGTGGTTTTCGGCATCCGAATCCCAGCCCTGATTCGCAGGGAAGGTATGTGCGCCGTAGTACCGCCCGCCGCAGGTAGTGCAGGTTCCCAGCGCAATGCAGGTTGCGCTGCTGTCGCCGGAGCAGCTTGCGGTGTCCATCGCATCGCAGCCGTCGCGCTGGCAGGTGCGGAAATGCTCACTGTTGTTGCCCCTGGATTGCCATGCGCCCCAGTCGTGACCGAGTTTGCCGTATTGAGCGCCGCACTTGGCGCAGGTTTTGCCCGTGGTGCAGGTCGGCGTTTCGGTGCCGCCAGAGTGATAGCTGATTGGATTGCCAACAAATATGGTACGTTCACTTTCACCGCAGTTTAGACATTTGTGAATTACCCAATGCTGATCGTCGTTGTATCGCTCGAATCCTGTAATCTCATGATATGCCCGCGTGTTACAGAAAAAACATACGGTGCGGATGGTTTCCGCCTTCGCTTCCGGCGCCATTCCCGGCAGCAGGCACAGCAGCAGCGCCGCAGCCAGCAATATGGCAAAACTCTTCTTCTTCATCTTCGTCGCCTCCTTAAAGTTAGGGTAACACCGCACAAATGAGGTGGTCGGCTGGCAAATGGATTGTGCGGTGTTGCCTTTATGATGGATTTACTGTGCCAGTTCCACCAGCGTGTCAAACGCGGGCTTCGGCTGGGCATCCTTGTCGAACAGGAGCGGGTACTCGTCCGCGCGCCAGCTCAGGTCGTCCACCGTGCCCCATACCTGCACCGCTTCGATGCGGTCGGCGTAACGCAGGAAAATCTTCATCAGGTTGCCGTAATACTTCGCCTGCTTCTGCAGATTTTCCTCGCTCGTGTCGTCAATGCCCACGTCAAGTTCGGACACGCGCAGGAGCAAATCACGCTTGGCAATCTGCTGGAACGCCCAATCCACGCGGTCAATCGTCGGACTGCCGACGGAGTAGTGTGCCTGGAAGCCGTAGCCGTCAATCGTGCCGTCGGCAATCAGGCTGTCCAGCAGAACGCAGATGCCGTGCAGCTTGGGGTCAAGGGGGGTGTTGTAGTCGTTGTAGTACAGCTTCACGCCGTCTGCGGCGTACTTGCGGGCGTACTCAAACGCGCGGTTCACGAAATCCTGACCAACCGTCTTTGTCCAGTTGGATTCGCGCAGCTGGTCGCTGCCGTCCGCCACGGCTTCGTTCACAACGTCCCACGAGACAATCAGCCCCGGATAATTCTCGTTCGTCCACGTCAGCACCTGCTGGATGTAGCTTTCCATGCGGGCGAGCATGGTTTCGCGGCTGCACAGCGGCTTGTGGGTCGCGTAGCCCTCATGGAAGAAGGCTTCGGGCGTCTGGGAGTGCCACACCAGCACATGCCCATGCACCTTCACGCCATTGTCGCGGCACCAATCGAGGAACGGAATGCAGTTGTCGAACTTCACAGCGACGGCCGTGTCGTCCGTGCGGCTGAGCTTGCGGCATTCCGCCATGTCCAGCAGCGAATCCGGCTTCATCTCGTTTCCCGCGGTCATGATGGTGAACTGGCTGCCGTAGAAAGCCATGCGTTTGCTGTCCGCCACTTCACTGGCAACAACCGCCGTGCCGAAATCGAACTTATCCGCATAGAGCGTCTTGAGGACAGGCAGCGAAGTGGTGTCGAAGGAGTCAATCTTCTCGTCGCAGGTGAAATTGCGGATAGTGAAGGACGTTTCCTTGCCCGCACCCTCAATGTACAGCACATACTTGTCATACCGACCGGGAATGTACGCGCCGGACAGCATTGCCCATTCGCCTTTCTTCGCCGTGCCGGTGACAATGTTCTCATAGGATTCCTCGCCGTCGCGGGTATGGGCGACGGACAGGATGAAGCTGCACGAATCCATCTCGTCCTGCTTCACCTGCACGGACAGGTTGTAGGTGTGCCCCGGCACAAGGTCGAAGTCGCGGCCGGGAGAGTTCCACGTCGCGGTACGCCCGGTGATGTACAGCCCGTCAGCGGTCGTCTCGATGGCGGCGCCGCCCGCAGAACGCGCATACCAGCCGTCCGTGCCGCTGGTAAAGTCCGACGTGTAGTGAATCTGCGGCGCGTCGGAATAATCCACCTTTTCGGGCGCGGTGATGGTCAGCGTAACGTCATCAAGGCAGTAGTTTTTGCCCAGATAGTTATCCGACGCCGTGAGGAAGCGGATGTTGACGCCCGCGTCCGCCTCGAAATCGCAGGAGATTTCCGTCCACTCCTTGCCCTTGACGTTCACCTGCGCGTAGTAGGCGTAATCGCCGCCCACCTTGCCAATCGCCATAGCGCCGTCTTCCGAGCTTTCGACGTAGACGCAGGCGGACAGGTGGACTTTCGCGCCGGCTTCAATGCCAAGCGACGCAGCGGAGAGGTCAACGGCATCCCAGTTATTGCTGCCGCGTCCAGAAACTCGCAGGCTCTGCTTGCCGCTGTGCGCCTGCGATTCCGTCACGCCGACGGTGCAGGAGCCAGACTGGCTGAACGCGGCGGCGTTGCCATCCTCAAAGTCGATGGTGACGGCGGTCTGCGCGGCTTCTTCCGCTGCGGCGAAGCAGGGCAGAAACAAGCAGAGTGCCATCAGCAGAAAAAGCGCTTGTGCGACCCAGTGTTTCATGTTTAATTTCCTCCCTTAGCGTCGTGGGGGTCTATGGAATGGATGATGCAATAATTTAATTATACACAAAAATTGTGTTTTGTCAAGAATGTCTGATTTCTTACCAGAACGAAAATGGTTTCGTTGGGTGGTTTTTTCTGATTCTATGCTGATAGGCATGTTTGAACTGGTCTTTTCCATGCTTCCAGAGGGCAATGAAAACGGACAAAGTCCGCGGTTGCCCGCTGGGCACCTTCGGTTTCGCCACTCCTGTCACTGGTTTTTATCGCCGCTTTGTGTCTTTTGTCCTTGAATTTTCCGGCTTTTTGTTACTTAACTGATGGGCAAGAAATATTGTCGAAATCTTTCCAAAAGCCCCCTTGAAACAAGGAAAAAACCGTGCTATCATCAAACCGTTTCTAATGAGGCTTTACGACTGAACGACCCGTCTGTACTATTTCCAAATGAGAATGCGCCAAGATGCGCCGCGAATTTTTTCTTCTGGCTAACGCGAATGAAACGCAGCGTAGCAGCGCTACGCTAAGTGGAATGAGC
>ENA-OYWC01000327-OYWC01000327.1-human-gut-metagenome-genome-assembly--contig:-NODE-327-length-20330-cov-6.022737_pt1 | contig 20330 bp, 7 predicted proteins | sample MGYA00244165_ERZ653387 | MGnify/ENA primary metagenome ERZ653387 (study PRJEB26926, sample SAMN06164974) | human gut metagenome | biome: ENVO:00009003; feature: ENVO:2100002; material: ENVO:00002003...
ATCGCTCAGTGTCTCGTGGGCTCGGAGATGTGTATAAGAGACAGTCGGCATTGCGTTCCAGTCCGGTCATGAACGCAGCTTCCATTAAAGCAGCATTAAAATGGTTCCATTTCTTGCCTTTTCCATGACAAGCATATTCTCCGGCAAAGACCTTCGGACCTTTGCGGTCGTAATTGTCATAACGGTTGCCTTGTGCCAGGAACCAGCTTTCGGGACGATAGAAATGCTCATCCACCAAATCCACTTTCAGATTTTTCATTTCCGGCCATAAGTAATCAAAGTCTTTACCTTCAGACTGAGGTCCCGAACTACCAACAATCTTGATTTCAGGATGAGCCTTACGAAGCACCTCGACAAACTGTTTCAGACGTTCCGGATATTCCGGTCCCCATTGTTCGTTACCAATACCCAAGAACTTCAAGTTGAAGGGAGCAGGATGTCCCATATCCGCACGAACTTTTCCCCAAGTAGTCGTAACATCACCATTGGCAAATTCAATCAGATCCAATGCATCCTGTATATACGAATCAAGTTTGGACAAGCTGACCTGCTGGTCGGGGTCATTCTGATACTGGCATACCAGTCCGCAGTTCAGAATAGGCAACGGTTCGGCGCCTATATCCTCCGACAACTGGAAATACTCAAAGAAGCCCAGTCCGTAAGTCTGGAAATAATCGGGGAAGAAACGATGCTTGAACGTATAATGCCAGCGGTTTTCATTCAACGGACGATTCTCTACCGCACCTACTGTTTTTTTCCATTCGTAACGGGTAGCCTCATCCGTACCTTCTACAATACAGCCGCCGGGAAAACGGAAAACACCGGGTTTGATATCATATAAAGCCTGCACCAAGTCCTTGCGAAGCCCGTTCTTACGTTCTTTCCAAGTATCCACAGGGAAAAGAGAAACATGTTCCAGATCCACCGTTCCCGCACTTTCAAGGAAAATACGGAGATGAGCCTTGGGTTCCGTTCTCGGCGATTTCAATATCACCTCATATTGTTTCCAATCCTTCGAATTCACTATCAGTTCTTTTGACTCAAAAGCCTGACGTTCCTCCATCGTATCATTCTTGATCAATTCAATACGAAGTTTCTGGTCCTCACCACGTGCCCATACGGAAAAGCGATACTCAGCCCCTTCCTTGACACCTATGCCGAAGAAACCTTCGTTTTCAATTCCTGTGTGCTTTTCCCTGTGTCCGGAATTACCCAGACGGACGTAATGCGGATTTCGCTCGAACGGCCCATCGTCCATCAAGGTCACATTGCCGAAAATATTCCAACCCATAAAACGTTGTGGGAATTCAAATGAACGGTTCTTTATCAGTTCGGCATACAAGCCTCCGTCCGCCCCATAATTAATGTCCTCAAAAAACAAACCATACATGGTTGGTTGTATTTCCGCACCAAGTTTATTGGTCTGCACGACCATGTTGTGCGCATTCTGTGCATGTAGCGCTACTCCGGCAGCAAATACCCATGCTGTGAATAGAGTTCTGTGTAATTTCATGATAGTAATATTATTGATTTTTATTAGTCAATTCTCTTTCCCCACACAGAATGCCCTTGAGCATCCAGGCCGGTAAAAAGAATGGTTTCTGTTTCATTTTCCCAATCGTGTCCGGCAAAGATAATCAAATTGTTAATATCTTCTGTGGCTGTTTTTATAGTAAGAAGTTGTTTTTTAACATTAAAATCCCAAGTTGCATCTCCAACACTGCCATCTGCTTCCAAAACGACACGGGCAGACAATGCCTGCTCCCCATTTCGCAAGTCTCCCTCGCCCCACATTATCTGACCGGCCTCCAAGCTACGTTCCAGAGGCGGCTCCTGAAGACGGATAATTTCCCACTCACCTGCCAAATCTTCTTTAGTGAAAGAGCGCGGAGCAGTACCTGCATAGCGTTCGGGAGAAACCACAGGCCATCCGTTTACAGTAAAGAACACTTCACGTACATGCAGATCCATCAACTGGTTCTGAGGAGAGAGCCGTCCCTGATGAGTCATAAAATAACGGCCGTCACCGGCGTCAATAAGACCGCAATGAGCCGTTCCCGCCCATCCCGGATGATTTTCGAAGCGGTAAGGAGCTGTCAAAATGGGAACATTATTCGTTGTATCTTTTATATCCTCTCCATAGAAATCCACAAAAGGCCCTTCGGGAGAATCGGAATAAGCGACACGTACATTATAGGTAGTCATCAGCGGATCGTAGGATGTAAACAGATAATATTTGCCAAGTTCCGGCTGATACATGATTTCCGGCGCTTCCAGATTGTCTTTCCGGTAATTGGCCCGACGTGCTATCAAGTGCCCATGATCCTCCGGCTGCATAGTCATTCCTGTTTCGGGATTCAGTTCCACACAGTACAGACCGCCGAAATAAGAGCCATAATGCATCCACCACTTTCCGGTTTCCGGGTCCTCAATAACAGAAGGGTCTATGGCATTCATCGCATCCCCTTCCCCTGTCTTGACCACACACCCTTTCTGTATCCAGGGACCTTCGGGAGAATCCGACTCGGCCATACCGATATAGGATGTATTCCTGCCGAATGCCGATACACAATAATACAAACGATAAATACCCTGATAAGGCATCAGGAAGGGAGCCCAAATGTTAGTCGCCCCTTTTCCTTCCGCCTGACTATGGACCCATTCTATAGCCGGAGCAGGTATTTCGGGAAAGGCCCATCCCACAAAATCCCAATGTACCAGATCTTTTGATTTGCGTACCTGGATAAAACCTAACGGTACATTCTTCTCTTCCGCCTCTTTCCGGTTCTCGGCAAAGATAGCATCAGTGGAATACATATAATAGGTATCCCCTATTTTTTTACAGGCCGGATCGTGTACATTATACGTTCCCCACTGCTTGTAATTTTCCATAGACGAAAGGGCGGTATAATCATCCACCCAAGGATTCGGTGAAGGAACAGGCACGAAAGCCGTAGGTGCATTGCATGATACCAATGCCCCTACGACCAACAGGCCTAAACCAACCAACCTATTTATTATTAACCTCTTCATGTCCATGAATAATCTTTGAGGAAAAAATTGCTGTTTCATAGTATTTTGTTTATTATATGACCATTTGCTAATGTACTAATTTGTCAATGGCCATGTGGCATATAGCGCAGCCAATCGGCACATTGACACATTGACTAATTATTATTAATGCAAATATAGCTGCAACCAAAAGCTCGCCAGGTGGACAATATCGCTTAAAGGGTGGACATTTGTACAGCAGAGGGATAAAAATGATTTGTTTGTTTTTAAGGAAAAACGAAAAGGTATATCTTTGTTTCCATAATGGTATATTCTTACGTCATTAATGAACTACACACTATGAAAAGACATTCTTTGCTATTTGCTCTGTTCATCTTTCTGTCGAGCCTGTCTATACAAGCTGAAGGGACCGCCGGAAAATGGTCTGAACGCTATAACGTCACCGCTATTACGATGGATGAAGGACTGCCTCACAACTTCGTGGACGATATATTGAAAGACAGTCAGGGCTTTTTATGGATTGCCACCCGTGGGGAAGGAATCGCCCGTTATGACGGTTATGAATTTACCGCCTTCAATATGGGAAGCACCCACACCAAACTACGAAGCAACTTCATAAACAAACTGTGTGAGGATAACTTCAAGCGTATTTGGGCTGTCAGTGAAATGGGTATTGACATATTGGATATACAAACCATGCAGACTGTACAAGTCGCTGATACGAAAGACAAACTTATTTCACTGTGCAACCGCCCCTCCCATCTCATTCTCCATAGCAAAGCGGGAAATATTTGGGTTTGTTCGGAAAACAATTTATTCAAAATTACCTTTGACAAACAAGGAAATATAAGACAGATCATTAAAATATGCGAAGTGCCGGCAGGAGAATCCGTCCGGACTATTTGTGAGGTGGAAGACTATCTTTGGATAAACTACAAAGACGGTATCTACCGCATCAAAGAATCGGCTATGGAAGTACAGGAACCCACATTCATTTCATCTGCCCTGCAATTACCCGGTGTGTCCATACAAGTAATCTGCCGGAAAGAAAATGAAATTTGGATTGGCAGCGCACAAGGCCTTTTCCGATACAATATGGATACGGAACTGATGAAGCATTATATGTACGATCCGAATGACAACAACTCGCTTTCCCAAAACTTTATCACAGACATAGCAGAAACAGGAGAACATACCATGCTGGTTGCCACCCTAAAAGGTATAAACCTTTATAATGCGTTGACAGACAATTTTGAGCGGATAAATAAAGATACCGGAGAAGGAGAAATTGTACAAAACACATTGAACTGTGACTTCGTAAACTGTCTGCTGACCGATGGTGACATTATCTGGGTAGGAACCGAAGTGGGAGGGCTGAACAAGATGAGCCGCCGGATGCTGTTGGTACAAAACTATTATCATATTCCCACCATTCCCGGAAGTCTTTCCCAAAATCCCGTCAATGCCATTTATGAAGACCCGTCGGGTGTTTTATGGGTAGGAACCGTAGAAGGAGGTTTAAACCGGCGGGCTCCCGGCAGCAACACTTTTGAACACTATACCACTGATGCACCCGCCCACCTAAGCCATAATACCGTCAGTTGTTTTACCAGCGATAACGATGGAAGGCTCTGGATAGGAACCTGGGGAGGAGGCATAGGATGGATAGACATGAAAAATCCGCAGAACAAACAATTCCACCACATAGAAATACCCGAATACGGAGACTTCTCATGGGGATGGGCCGGAAGTATCTGCTATGACCACTTGAATAATGCCATCTGGGTGGGAACCAGTACCAATATCTATGTTTACGACTTGAAAACACAAACGCTCACCGAACCATTCAAGGGTATGAACCTAGGTGGAATTGAAGGCTGTACAGGATACTATATAGATAAGGATAACCACCTGTGGCTGGGACTTACAGAAGGACTTTGCCGAATAGATTTAAGCAGTTTGAAAACCCCTAGACTGATTTATCAACTCTGGAGGATCAAGCTAGACGAACCGGAGTCAAAGTTAAAGGAAAGGGTAACCTACATCACCCAGTCTAAAGACGGAACCCTTTGGATAGGCAGCAACGGATATGGTTTCTACAAATCCTCACCAACAGAAAACGGAGAATATACCTTCCGCTCCTTCACCACCGAAGACGGACTGATAAACAACAGTGTCCGCTGCATATCGGAAGATAAAGAAGGGTATCTTTGGATTACCACCACCAACGGACTCTCCCGCTTCAATCCTAACAACAACAGCTTCTTCAACTATACCCGGAAAGACGGACTATTATCCAACCAGTTCTATTGGAACGCAATATGCCGTGCCGCCAATGGAGATTTGTATGTAGGAAGTACTAAAGGGCTGTCTGTAGTCAAACCAGTCATAGACACAAATCCCAAGGAGGCTGTTCCTCTGGCATTCACCCATGTTCGTGTGGCCAATGAAGAACGATTGTACACAAACGGCACCCTACAGTTACACGAACGCGACAAATCTCTCTATATTGAATTTGCCGCACTGGATTATGATGCATCGACATTCGCCAATTATTATTACCGCTTGAAAGGATTTGACGACAAATGGATAAAAGTGCCGGCCAACAGGCGACAAGCCGCCTATACCAACCTGCGTCCCGGCAACTATACTTTCGAACTGCGTTATGCCCCCGACGGCAAACAATGGCTGGAAGAAATGGCAGAACTCCACATTGCCGTATCACCTTATTTCTATAAAACCATCTGGTTCATTCTGTCCATATTGGTTCTTCTATCTTTCCTTATATATAAGGTATTATCATGGAGGCTTCGTTCGTTAAAAGAACAACAAGAAATGCTCCACATCAAAGTAGAGGAACGTACCCGTGAACTGGAAGAACAAAAAAAACTACTTTCCACTCAGGCAAGCGAGCTCTATCGTCAAAACCAACTATTGAAACAGCAAAACGAAAAAATAACCAAACAAAAAGGGCAACTGATACAAATGTCAAAGAAAGTACAGGAATTGACGGTTGACAAACTCGCCTTCTTCACCAATATCACCCATGAATTCCGTACTCCGTTGACATTAATCGTAGGACCTATAGAAAGGGCATTGAAACTAAGCTACAATCCTCAAGTCATTGAACAATTACATTTTGTGGAGCGCAACTCAAAATATCTGCTCTCACTGGTCAACCAATTAATGGACTTCCGCAAAGTAGAATCAGGGAAAATGGAAATTGTCCGCAACCCGGGCAACTTTGCCAAGTTACTCAATGAACTGCTGGTTCCCTTCGACGCATATGCATCCGAAAGAGGAATAACCATCGAACGTCGTTTCCGCCTTCCTTCATGTGAAATCATGTACGATGAGGATGCCATGCATAAAGTGATTGTCAATTTGATAGGAAATGCTTTGAAATTTACCCCCAAAGGAGGACAAATTACCATCTATGCCACCCCCTTCCGCCAGGAAGAGCAGGAAAAGTTGTTCATCTGTATCCGGGATACGGGGCCAGGACTGCCCGAAGAAGAGATAGACAAAGTATTCAACCGCTTCTACCAATCACAAAACAAGACGCATTCCTCTATCAACGGACAAAGCGGGACCGGAATCGGCCTCTATCTATGCAAACGAATTGTCCAGTTGCATGGAGGTTCAATTTGTGCCAAGAATAATCAGAGCAAAGGATGTTCTTTCCGTATTTTACTTCCTTTGCAATATGCCGATGCGGACAGTCTGCCCACACCAACAGAGCAAGTTAAAGAACCGGTCGACTCTCCGATGACATTGCAACCTGCCACCAATGGAAAACTGACGATTCTGGTAGTAGAAGACAACAAAGATATGCGCGCCTATATCCGTTCCATTCTGGCCGAATATTATAACGTGCTCGAAGCATCCCAAGGTGAAGAAGCATTGACTGTGCTCCAATCCCAGAACGTGGATTTTATTGTTAGCGACCTGATGATGCCTGTCATGGATGGTATGGAACTATCCCACCGGGTAAAATCCAATTTCGCCATCTCACATATCCCCTTCCTGATGCTCACAGCCAAAACATCCAACGAATCGCGCATTGAAAGTTTCCGTATAGGTGTAGACGAGTACCTTTTAAAACCATTTGATGACACTTTGCTGCTGGCCCGGATATCCAATATACTGGAAAACCGCAAACGTTTCCAACAAAAGTTCTCATACAGTATGGACGTGGATGCACTGAATATCGAAAAAGAATCCAGTGACAAGAAATTCCTGGACAAGGCGATACAGATTGTGAAAGAAAACTATAAGAACTCCTATTACGAAATAAGCGATTTCATCGAAGCAATGGGGGTAAGCAAAAGTTTGATGAACAAAAAAATGCAAAATCTGACGGGACAGTCTGCCGGACAATTCATGCGTAACTACCGGCTGAATCTTGCGCGGGAACTTATTATCCGTAACCGGCTGACGCACAATATGAATATATCTGAGATAGCATACGAAGTAGGATTCAATGATCCCAAATACTTCACACGCTGCTTTACAAAACATTTCGGAACAACACCCAGTTCGATGATGGAGAATGGAACCGACTGACTTATTCCAGAGCGTAAAATGAACGGATTGTATACCATAAATGCTCCGTTTTTCTACGCTCTCGTCTCGCTAAATAAATTATCTTTGCTCTACATTATAATAGCATATTTAATACCCATGAAAAAACAATTTATGACTTGGCTGCTTGCCATCACTACAATGTCAGCTTTTGCTCAACAAGCTACAGTTACAGGACCCGACTCCTTTTTAAGAGTAAATGTATCCGTAAAACAAGGCATCCCCGTTTATTCCGTCACCTATAAGGACAAGACCATCCTGGAAGATTCACCTTTAGGTTTCATTGCCAATGTGGGGGACTTCAGCCGGGATATGACTTTCACCGGACAAAAAGAGAATAAAATAGATAAGACCTATACGCAAGACCGTATCAAACAATCACAAATTCATTATCAAGCCAATGAACTTACATGCACCTTTACCAACAAAGAAAAGAAAAATATAAATATAATATTCCGCGTAAGCAACAACGATATTGCTTTCCGCTACGAAATGCCCAAATATGGCGATACGGGAAGCATCGTGATAGAAAAAGAAACTACCGGTTTTGACTTCCCCTCCTTCACCACTACTTTCCTGTGCCCGCAAAGTGACGCCATGATAGGTTGGAAACGTACCAAGCCCAGTTATGAGGAAGAATATAAGGCTGACGCTCCTATGAATGTACGTTCACAATATGGGCACGGTTACACATTTCCTTGTCTGTTCCATGTAGGAGAAAATGGCTGGGCACTTATCAGTGAAACCGGAGTAGACAGCAAATACTGTGGTTCACACCTGAGCGATGCCACCGCCGACGGACTTTATACCCTCGCTTTCCCCATGCCCGAAGAAAACAACGGTAACGGCACGGCATCTCCCGGCCTTGCATTGCCCGGTTCCACTCCCTGGCGTACTATTACTGTAGGCGAAAACCTAAAGCCGATTGTAGAGACAACGATTCCATGGGATGTCGTGGAACCTCTTTACCCAACGGAGCATACATACAAAATGGGACGCGGAACCTGGAGCTGGATACTTTGGCAAGATGGCAGCATCAATTTCGACGATCAGAAAAAATATGTAGATCTTGCTGCCGCCATGGGATATGAATATGTATTGATAGACAACTGGTGGGATACCAACATCGGCCGTGAACGTATGAAAGACTTCATAGACTATGCACACAGCAAGAAGGTTGATGTATTTTTATGGTATAGTTCCAGCGGCTACTGGAATGATATAGTGCAAGGTCCTACCAATTACATGGACAATCCCATTATCCGTAAAAAGGAAATGAAATGGCTGCATAATATAGGAGTAAAAGGAATCAAAGTAGACTTCTTCGGAGGTGACAAGCAGGAAACCATGCGTCTGTACGAAGCCATCCTGAGCGATGCGGATGATAATGGACTGATGGTCATTTTCCACGGCTGTACCCTTCCTCGGGGATGGGAGCGTATGTATCCTAATTATGTAGGAAGTGAAGCCGTGCTCGCATCGGAAAACCTGATTTTCCAACAACATTTTTGCGATGAAGAAGCGTTTAATGCCTGTCTGCATCCATTTATCCGCAACACCATCGGTTGCATGGAGTTTGGTGGCACATTCCTCAACAAACGCCTCAACCGCAACAATGACGGCGGAAGCATACGCAAGACCACTGATGTATTCCAACTGGCAACAGCCGTTTTATTCCAAAATCCTATTCAGAATTTTGCGTTGGCGCCTAATAACCTGACCGATGCCCCTCAAGTTTGTTTGGATTTCATGAAGCAAGTTCCCACCACATGGGACGAAACAAGATTCATTGACGGCTATCCGGGCAAATACGTAGTACTGGCACGTCGGCATGCCGATAAATGGTACATAGCCGGAATCAATGCACAAAAAGAACCGCTGAAATTAAAGTTGAACCTTCCCATGTGTACTAAAGGAGATAAAGTGATGCTTTATCAGGACGATAAAAAACTAAATCCTCACGCTGAAGAGATAACATTAAAAAAGAATGATGAAGTCAGCATTACGATGCAGGCGGAAGGAGGATTTTTACTTGTGAAATAATTCCTTTCAGAGAATTGTATTTTATCCCTCATGTAGCCGGACAGTCCTTCATCAGGTTGTCCGGCTACATGATTTTTTATAAAAAAGCCTTCTCCTGAGCCTATCTCACCGCCTCCAAAAGACATAAACTATAAGCGAAATAAATACATTTTTTCCCATTATTCATTCGTCCACCCTATAAAACCGTTTGTCCACCCCTGTTTACGGTGTAAATTATACTTTTGTCATGCAATCGGTGCTCAATCTTTCGGAAGAGAACCCTGCTTTTAAAGTCTAATCCTAATCTTAAATATTATGAAGAATAGCTCCAGCATATTTATAAACTCTGTGGTTTGTCTACCTAGAGTATTCAACATTGGATTGTACAATAATCCAACATCTCAATTCAATACATCAGCAACAATTTAATCTACTAATTTAATACTTAAAAAAATGAGGAAACATTTATTATTTTCCGTAATGCTTAGTCTGTGTGCTATGGGTGGCATGATGGTGTATCCCACACCTGCTATAGCTACCGTAGCACAATCTCCGGCTATCAAGGTTCGCGGTCAAGTTATCGATGAACAAGGTGAGCCCTTGACTGGAGCTACTGTCAGAATTAAAGGAGGACAAGGTGGAACCATTACCGATGTGGACGGAAACTTCCAACTGGAGGTTGCCGGAAACGCTATCCTTTCGATAAGCTATGTAGGCTACAAGGAACGCGAAGTAGCTGTTCGTAACCGCGCTATCATTGAAGCCATCCAATTGCAACCCGACAACCAGATGCTGGAACAAGTTGTTGTCATAGGTTATGGCACACAAAAGAAATCCGATTTGACCGGTTCTGTAGCTGTAGTAGACACGGAAGCCTTGAAACAGACATCCCATTCCAATATCTCCACCATGCTCGAAGGTAAAGTATCAGGCGTACAAGTCACTTCCGACGGGCAGCCCGGTGCCGACCCTACCGTCCGTATCCGTGGCGTCGGATCTTTTGGTGACACTTCTCCTCTTTATGTTATCGATGGTGTCCCCATGGGTACTTCCATCCGCGATTTCTCTTCAAACGATATTGAAACCATCCAAATTCTGAAGGATGCATCGGCTGCTGCCATTTACGGTTCGCGTGCAGCCAACGGTGTGGTCATCATCACTACCAAACGCGGTCAGAAAGACCAACCGCTGAAAGTAGACTACAATGGCTACGTGGGTATGGACTATATCCCCAGTAATATCTATGATGTAATGGATGCCGACCAATACAGCCAATACATCGGTCAGGCATGTACCAACTCCAACACTCCGCTGCCCGGCGGTTACAAGCTGGACAGTACCACCGGAAAATATCATTTCCAGGATAACACCAATACCAACTGGTTTAAAGAAGTGTTCAAAACAGGTATCCGTCAAAATCACAATGTGAACCTCTCCGGTGGCGGTGCCCACAATACTTATAACGTTTCATTAGATTACTACAACCAGAAAGGTACACTGGAAGGCGCCGGTCCCAACTACGAACGTTACACGGCGCGTGTCAACAACACGATGGACACCAAATTCATCAAGTTCCATACCAGCCTGGTTTACTCTCACTCCGATCAAGACAACATGGGTTTGTCAAACGCTTCCGAATACGTTCAAGGTCTGTATGGAGACGTAACCAACATACTGCGTGGTACTTTGCTGATGCAACCCACCATCAAAGCCTACGACAACTCTACTTGGGTACTTGACAATCTGGTAGGGATCGCCAATAACTTCAACTATGACTCTTATGGTTATGGTGTTTACTACGATACCGTACATGGTGACATTTCAGCTTCCAACCCCTTGCTGGTCAATAACCTGTTAAAGCGCAATACCCGTGTAGACCGCTTTGTAGGAACAGCCTCTGCCGATGTGGATCTCCTGAAAATGATCGGTATTGACAGCAAAAACCACAAGCTCAACTATAAAGTCAATCTCTCTTACAGCAAAACCCATTGCAAGGACTTCACCTGGATTCCTGCATGGGTACAGAGCAACCGTGTCTATCTGGCCAAAAGCAACGAACGTCTCACCAAAGCTACCCGCTCTTATGCCGATGCTTTGATTGAAAACGTGCTGACTTATGATGCTACCGTCGGCAAACACCATTTTAACCTGGTAGCCGGCCAGACTTACGAAGAAGAAAACACCGACTTGCTGACAGGCTGGGGCGTCAACTTCACCGAGCCTTACTTCCTGCAACTCCAGAATGCCGCCAACACTTACGCTGAAAGCTTCGAATACAAACACACCCTCCTATCCTACATCGGGCGTATCAACTACAACTACGACGAGCGTTATCTGTTCTCGGCAACCGTGCGCCGCGACGGCAGTTCCCGCTTGTCCCAAAATAGCCGTTGGGGCACCTTCCCCTCTGTTTCTGTGGGATGGCGTTTCGACAAGGAGTCTTTCTTCCCCTTCAACAGAAACATTGTCAACATGTTCAAGGTACGTGCCAGCTATGGCGAGCTCGGTAACGAAAACATTGGTGAATACATGTATCAGGCTGTAATGGCACGTAATAACATGACTTATAGCTTTGGCAACACGCCCATCACCGGTTCTGCCATTTCCACTTTCGTAGACAACAACCTTTCTTGGGAAAAGAAGAAAAGCTACAACGTGGGTATCGACCTCGCCTTGTTCAACAACCGTCTGGAATTCACTGCCGAATGGTACAAGAACACCAGTGAAGACCTGCTTTATGCTGTTCCCGTTCCCGAACAAGCCGGTGTATCCAATACCACCGTAACAATGAACGCCGCTTCGATGAACAATTCAGGTTTCGAATTTGCAGCTACTTACCGCAACCGAGACCACGACTTCAAGTATGAAGTGTCGGCTAACTTAAGTACTGTCCGTAACCGCGTAACCTCATTGGGCTTCGGTACCGATTCATACATCTCCGGCGCCTACATCACCAACGTAGGTGAAGAAATCGGTAAGTTCTACGGATGGGTTTATGACGGCATCGCCCGCACACAAGCTGACTTGGACAACCATGCCACACAAGAAGGCGCCCAAATTGGTGACTGCCTCTATAAGGACGTAAGCGGTCCCGACGGAAAGCCTGACGGAAAGGTAGATGCCAATGACCAGGTAGTATTGGGCAGCGGTATGCCTAAGATCAATTTCGGTTTGAACGCCCGCTTCGAATACAAACGTTTCGACCTGAGCATCGCTACGTTCGGTGCACTCAACTATCATGTTAGCGACGACATCCACAACTCTCTGAGCTCTTGCTATGGCTGGGGCAACAAAGACGTAGCCATGCTCGACGCCAATCGCTTCAGCGAAGACGGCAGCACCTATCTTTCCAGCGTACCACGTACCTATGTCACCAACAGTGCCAGCCTGGCCTGGAACGATCTCTTCAGCGACCGCAAAATTCAGAACGCAGCTTATTGGAAAATTGCCAATATAGAACTGGGCTACAACTTCCCCAACGAATGGTTTGGCAAATACATATCCGACGTACGTCTCTATGTGTCAGCACAGAACTTACACACATTCACCGGGTACAAAGGTTATAATGTAGACTATGCAGGAGGTACATTCACACCGGGATATAACTTCTGTTCTTATCCTACCGCACGTACCTTCATGTGTGGCGTTCATTTCACTTTCTAATCACTAAAAACATAACAATATGAAACTCAATAAATATGCATTGGTTCTCTTTTTGGGATTAGGCACATTGACTTCTTGCAATGATAATTTGGAGCTGTTAAATCCCAACCAGCAAACCTCAAACACATTCGGTTTCAATGCCGATGATTTGGAAGAGAGCGTTATTGCCGCCTATAACCATATCCGTATGGAAGGTTCTTACGCCCGTGTAGGCTACACCATTGATGTGTGTCGTGGCGATGAAGCCTGGAATTCATCACAAGTATGGTATCTGCCTTTCGATGACCTGAATGCGGAAGTAACCTCGGACATCACGTGGTGGCCCTGGCGCGAATGGTACTACACCGTTAATGTATGTAATTTTGCCATTTCCCGTTGCGATGAAGACAACAGCCAGCTTTCCGAAAAAATGAAACGCATCAAAGGACAAGTACTCTTCCTGCGTGGCCTGTCATACTACAATCTGGTTGGTTATTACCAGAACCCACCCCTCATCACAGATTATGCTACCTATTCTTCATTGGATGGACTTTATACCGGCAACAGCACATACGATGCCGTACTCGACCAAGTGGAAAGTGATTTCAAAGAAGCCATGGAATTGTTACCCTCACGAGATCAAGGTGGCGAATGGGAAAAAGGACGTGCCACCTGTGGTGCCGCAGCCGGTTACTATGCCCGTGCGCTCATGGTACGCCATAAATTCAAAGACGCCCTTACTGTACTGAAAGACATTATCGGCAAAAAATATGGTACTTATGAACTGATGGATAACTATGGCGACAACTTTCGTGAAGGTCCTGCCTATGAGAACAACAAGGAAAGCCTTTTCGAAGTGCAATTCCTTGACTTAGAATCACAAGGAACCGACGACGAGTGGACTCCGGTGAACACCAGCCCGAATGCCACCCAAGGTTCGGCCATCGAGAGTAACTTCGCTCCCGGCAATTATGGTGGTTGGGCAGACATCTCGGCATCCCCGTGGCTCTACCATCTCTTCAAAGCTGAGCGTACAACTGACGGGAAACTCGACCCACGTCTGTACTGGACCATCGGTACTTATGAATCCGACTGGGAAGATTTCGAGTTCGGTAATGTAGCTTATACGAACAAGCTTACAGCCACTGACAACATCGTAACCAACAACACATACGGTGGTCTGCCCATCGCCAAGTTCACAAACCTTCGTACCGGTCTCTATAGCACGGTTATTACAGGTTTGCACGATGGAATCAACTTGCGTCTGATGCGTTACTCCGATGTGCTGCTCCGCGCCGCCGAATGTGAAAACGAAGTCAACGGCCCCACACAACAGGCCATCGACTGGATTAACGAAGTACGCAACCGCGCTGACTTGCCCGATCTGGAACTGGCTGACTTCCCTACAGCCGACAAACTCTTCGAGCAGATTGCCAATGTGGAGCGTCCGAAAGAATTTGGTTGTGAGTTCGGACGCGGATTCGATCTTATCCGCTGGGGATTCTTCTATAAGAATGATCGTTTGCAACAACTTAAGGAGCACAGTGTCGTACGCCGTTCTGTAACCGGAACCAAAGATCCTGTAGACTACAACGATATCGCAACCGACTCCGAACTAAAAAGTTCTTTTGACACCTACTTACCCGGGCACGAATTTCTGCCCATCGTACAACAGTTGTTGAACAAGAACCCTAACCTAAGTGGTAACTCTGCCAACTTTAGCACGGACAACTCTACTTATTTCAGTGAGAACGGATGGACTGTTCATCCGGTGGTTGACTTAAGCAAATAAACAAACCTATTAAAATGTAAGACAATGAGAATACTCAATAAATTAGTATACGCTTGCTGTTCCATCGCCTTCGGGTTGATGGCATTGCCAAGCTGCGAGGGTGGCGAGCTGTATGATGTTAACGCCCCCGACTGGATTTCCGAGAAAGTGGACTCCATAGCAAATTCAAAGAAAGATCCGGAAGAAGAAGTGCTGGAGGGCATGCAGGAAGATGTCTACTCCTTCGGTAATACGGACTACACCTCCGGTTTCTGGACAGCTTTCTCCAAGTATTACGTCGTGCCCGATGGTCAGAAGTGGCATGGAGTGTTCAACCTCAACATCAACCCTGCCGACAATACCTATTATAAAAACTTCGCCCTAGTCATTACCAATGACGCAGACCGCGGAGGTGAAGGATACACGGAATATGGCGCTTATCGTTTTGATACCACAAACGATACTTTGGCCTATAACTCCCAATGGGGTTCCCATCTCTTCTTCAAGTACACCTCCAGCACACTGATGCTGTCACCTGTTGACAATATAGACGAAACCGTACAAAAACTAGGTGGCAAAGTGACAGTTACCGTAGACCGCACCGGTGAAAATGCCTTCTCTATCAAAATCCGGAATACCTCGGCAACCAAAACCTATGAACAGCCGTACAAGTTGCCCAATCTGAACGGAGACAAGAGCAATACCAACATCCGCTGCTTCTTGGTACCTGAAGGTTCTTATATCAACTTCTTACAATCAAACATCGTTCCTATCGGTGGCCTTACTTCTGCTGAAGACAAGAATCCACTCTCGATGGTACTGCAAAATGTACCCGACCAGGTCAATGTAGGTACTACCCTCGAAGAGGCTGTATCCGGTATCACTGCCATTATCAGCTTCGAAGAAGGTGTGACTAAGACCGTAACTGCCGAAGAGCTCCAGTTCACTGCCATCCCCAATATGGAAGAACTGGGCACAAAGACACTTGTAGCCATCTACAACAAGACCTTCAAAGGTGAAAATTGCGACCAACCGATTGTGGCTAATGCGACATTTGAAGTCGTGGAAAAAATAGTATCCATCGAAGTGACCGCCCAACCCTCGCACATGCAATACTATTACTACACTTCGGCAGCCACCGAAGCTTTGACAGACCGGACGATGGCCTTCGACCCGACAGGCATGGAGGTTACGGCAACTTACGCCAATGGAAGTTCAAGAGTGATTGACAACTCAAAACTCAGCTTCTCCGCCGTTCCTGCAAAAGCCGGTTCCCAGACCGTTACCATTACCGCCGATGAAGGGGTTACTGCAAAGATAAATGTCACCGTATCCGAATCGGCAGTTTCCGCAGTGAACAACTCCGCCAGCATAATAGGAGCCGAAGACAACTCAACAGCCTTCTGGGGAGCCTTCTCAGACGACTTCAACGTGCCTGTAGGCGAAACTAAGTCCATCACCTTCACCAATTATAGCAGTTTGGCCGGTAACTGGAATCACTTCGTTGTAGTTCTTCGCAATACAGCACTTGCCGAATACGGAGTAGTTCGCGCCGACAACTATGGATGGGGTAACGGCTATGATGGAAATGCCAACCTCGTTACAGGCGGAACACAAGGCGACTGGGCCACTTGGCTTGCAGGTATGAACGGAGCACAAGTGACAGTCTATGTGACCAACTGCGGTAATAGTACCGCCGATATTCAAGCTGTGATGACAGGTACTACAGGCACAACCTCCACCCAATACTATTTAGGTATCAACACAGTGGATCCAGCCGACTTGAACTTCGCTTTGACCGTTGACGGAAGTCACCTCATCTTCGATGCTAAATAACTATTAATTTTACCCATGCCGTTTCCTCTGATTATTTAGAAGAAACGGCATGGTCCCTAACATGAAAGATATGAAAAAGTTATTATTATTCTGGATATTCTTGTCGGTTCTCTTTGTTTTCGCAGCTTGTTCTGACAGCAACGATGACGCCGGAAGCGGTAATGTAGCCATAGGTATTCCTGAAATAACCGCAACCACCACCGGCTCTCTGACCGTCACTTCATCGGTCAGCGGCAATACCAGTCAGATTGTCAAGAAAGGCTTCTGCTACAGCGTCAATACCCAAAATCCAACCATTAAGGATAACGTAGTGGATGCTAATGAGAATTTCAGCGCCACAATTTCCGGCTTGACGCCCAATACCTCTTACTATATCCGTGCATACGTTTATGGTGACAGCCGTTATACCTACTCGGATGCGCTCACGGCAACCACAGAAAACCAAAGTATTGATGAACAGCTCGAAAACTACGTAGCACCTACTTATGTAGACAATTACGTGGATATAGCCGGATGGGAGCAACGCGATAAATGGAACCTGGCAAACGTACACGACCCCACCGTGGTGCTGGCCGAAGACGGATATTACTATATGTATCAGACGGATGCCTCCTACGGCAATGCACATACAGCCGGTGGACACTTCCACAGCAGGCGTTCCAAAGACCTCGTGAACTGGGAATACTTAGGCGGAGTGATGCAATCATTACCCGATTGGGTGATTCCAAAGCTGAATGAAATCCGCAAGGAAATGGGACTGAAAGAAGTTTCTCCCAGCCTGGCCGACTTCGGTTATTGGGCCCCCTGCGTGCGCAAAGTGCGCAACGGACTTTATCGTATGTACTACTCCATTGTATGCCCCGGCACCTTGAACGGAAACGGCACTTGGAGTGAACGCGCCTTCATCGGCTTGTTGGAAAACTCAAATCCTGCCAACAACAATGGTTGGGAAGATAAGGGCTATGTCATCACCAACGCCTCGGATAAAGAGTTGAATTTCAATGTTGCTTCTAACGATTGGGCTAACTGCTATTACAAATGGAACGCCATCGACCCAAGCTACCTGATAGACAATGACGGAAAACACTACCTCATTTACGGCTCATGGCACAGTGGCATAGCCGCCTTGGAAGTGGATGCTGAAACAGGAAAGCCGAACGCCTTGCCCCTTCCCTTTGGAAACAACGAGGATATAGCGGCTTACGGCTCACTGATTGCTACCCGTAAGATGGGAGATCGCTGGCAAGGCTCGGAAGGTCCGGAAATCGTGTACAATGCCGCCACCGGCTACTATTACCTGTTTATGGCTTATGATGCATTGGAGGTTCCCTACAACACCCGTGTCTGCCGCTCCAAAAATATCTATGGACCCTATCTCGGTATAGACGGCACCGACCTGACCCATACCGGAGGAGATATGTTACCCGTTGTGACTCACCCTTATAAATTTAACGGCAGCTATGGCTGGGTAGGTATCTCGCACTGCGCCGTGTTTGACGATGGCAACGGCAACTGGTACTATGCCTCACAAGGCAGATATCCCGAAAATGTGGCAGGAAATCCTTACAGCAACGCCCTCATGATGGGGCATGTACGCTCCATACGGTGGACTGAAAGCGGATGGCCGGTGGTGATGCCCGAACGCTACGGGGCTGTACCCCAAGTAGCCATTACGGAAGACGAACTGGTGGGCAACTGGGAACACATCGACCTTTCCTACTCTTATGGCAAGCAAAAAGAATCGAGCACCATGACCCTTGCCGCCGACCACACCATCACAGCCGGCAGCTGGAAAGGAGGAACCTGGAGCTATAATGCCGACAAACAGATTCTGACCGCCAACGGAGTGGAACTTTGCCTGCAACGCGAAACCGACTGGGAAGCCAGTCCGCGCACCCATACCATCGTTTACGCCGGATACACCAACAGCAAGACGTATTGGGGCAAGAAGTCCAAGTAAACGTTTATTCTTACATTGATAAAAGGGATATGTCAAAAAACGGCATATCCCTTTTTGTAACCATATGTTACAGAATAATCTAAGAGAACGGATGTTGCCTTATGTTTACGGTCTTACCTAAAAAATGAATTATGAAACGAACATTCATGATATTTCTGACTATAATATAAACCATGCAGAAGAAGACAAGATAAAGAAACCAAAACAGTTTTCTGTGGTATCGAATCAGTTTTTTTGTTAATTATTAGCCGAATACGCACTTTAATTTATAACTTTGCAGTTCTAATAGAATGAATTATGGAGAATAAACTAACCATTTACAATACATTAAGCCGCCAGAAGGAACTTTTCGTTCCCTTGCATGCACCTCATGTAGGTATGTATGTGTGCGGTCCCACCGTATATGGCGATGCCCATTTGGGACACGCACGTCCGGCCATTACTTTCGATATCCTGTTCCGTTATCTTACCCATCTGGGTTACAAGGTACGTTATGTCCGTAACATCACCGATGTAGGTCATCTGGAGCACGATGCGGATGATGGAGAGGACAAGATTGCCAAAAAGGCCCGCCTGGAACAACTGGAGCCTATGGAAGTGGTACAATATTATATGAACCGCTATCACAAAGCCATGGAAGCATTGAATGTGCTCCCCCCCAGTATCGAGCCTCATGCCTCAGGTCATATCATTGAACAGATAGAACTGGTAGAAGAAATTCTGAAAAACGGCTATGCTTACGAAAGCGAAGGTTCTGTTTATTTCGATGTAGCCAAATATAATAAAGACCATCATTACGGCAAGTTGTCCGGTCGTAACCTGGATGATGTGCTGAATACCACCCGCGAACTGGATGGACAGAGTGAGAAACGCAATCCTGCCGATTTCGCTTTGTGGAAATGTGCACAACCCGAACATATTATGCGTTGGCCCAGTCCGTGGAGTAACGGCTTCCCCGGTTGGCATTGTGAATGCACCGCAATGGGTAAGAAATATTTAGGTGAACATTTCGATATTCATGGAGGAGGAATGGACTTGATCTTCCCACACCACGAATGTGAAATCGCACAAAGTGTGGCTTCACAAGGAGATGATATGGTTCATTATTGGATGCACAACAACATGATTACCATCAACGGGCAGAAAATGGGTAAGAGCTACGGCAACTTCATTAACTTGAGTGAGTTCTTTGAAGGTTCGCACAAGCTGCTCACACAAGCTTACAGCCCCATGACCATCCGCTTCTTCATCCTCCAGGCACACTATCGCAGCACAGTAGACTTCAGCAACGAGGCATTACAGGCGGCAGAGAAAGGATTGGAACGCCTGACGGAAGCAGTGAAAGGGCTGGAACGTATCACTCCGACCGCACAAACCACCGGAGTAGAAGGTGTGAAAGACTTACGAGAGAAATGTTACGCAGCTATGAACGATGACATGAACTCGCCAATCGTTATTGCCCATCTGTTTGACGGCGCCCGTATGATTAATACGGTTCTAGAC
>ENA-OYWC01000333-OYWC01000333.1-human-gut-metagenome-genome-assembly--contig:-NODE-333-length-20151-cov-6.268511_pt1 | contig 20151 bp, 13 predicted proteins | sample MGYA00244165_ERZ653387 | MGnify/ENA primary metagenome ERZ653387 (study PRJEB26926, sample SAMN06164974) | human gut metagenome | biome: ENVO:00009003; feature: ENVO:2100002; material: ENVO:00002003...
CGTCGGCAGCGTCAGATGTGTATAAGAGACAGCCTACTAGCAATACACTGGTGACGATTCCCAAACTGAATTGTTTTATTCTCATTTTTCCAATCCAGAAGCCTGCGGCGATTGTCAGAAAAATCGCCAGTTCTGAATGTTGTCTCAAAAGATGTATAATCCATTCCATATTTCACTTCTTATTATAATTGCTGTTTAAAACAGCGTGAGGGTAAAGAAGTTGAGTTAAAAAGCTCCAAATTGTGCTTAGTTCTAATATTTTTTATTTTATTTGCATAGAGATGATACTTGACTTATGAAAATAAAGTTGTTTGTAAAATATATTTCTTTGTTAGTTCTCTTGTTTGTTGCTGATGGTTGTAAAGAAAAAAAAGCTGACACATATGTGACTAAGGTCACCGATTTAACGGGAGAGGAAGAACAAGTTTTGAAATTGGAATATGATCGTGATGGTAAAATTATAAAGTATGGGGATACCCCGGTAAGGTATGAGGGCGACCAGATAACCATCGGACAGATGGATTGTTTGAATACCGGCAATAAGCTTTGCAATGTTACGTTTCAAATAGGAAAAGGCAAGGCGAGGGAGAGTAGGGCCCGTTGTATGTTGAAGGTAGGAGAAGAGGTTTATGAAGCTGATAAACAGACTGTATATGATTATAAAGGAGATACTATTTTTATCAATTCTGATTATCGTGCTACTTCCGATTATCGTTTCTTGAGAAAAGTGCAAGGAAAATATGTTTTTGATCAATTGGGACGGTTGAAGGAAGTAATGACTGTTTTTACTGAAGCAAATGATAGTGTGTCTAGTTGTCATACTTATTATAATTATGATAATAACATCAACTATCAGGCGAATCTGAATTTACAGGCTTATGTGATTGATTATGATGGGGTGGATAGTTTCTTCTATTTTTTATTGAATCTTGGGCAGTTGAGGAATAGAACAGCCTTACCTAATGATATCGGATATTGTATGAATCATGGTTTAAGCACTTATAATGTGCATGCCAATTATCGTCTGGATGATGAGAATCCGGTCAGGATAGAAGTTTTATATAATTATACCAAACTTCTATCCCGAATAGATTTATCTTATAATCCTTTAAATTAATTCATCGGGAAGTATAAACAAGTCTACTTCATTGGCGCCTTGCTTTATCAAGTCTTTCTTATCTATTTGGTAAAGACGGATAAACTCATCATGACTGTCGCATAGTTCCTGGGCTTTGCGATAATATTCTATTGATTTTTCTGTTTCATTCAGGATATAATACACATGTCCTGCATTCATCCAGTCTTCCATAATGGGCTTGGGATCGGATATCAGCAAGTTGTAATATTTCTTGGCTTGTTGATGGTTGCCGGTAATGAAGGAACACCATCCGATGGCGCGTCGGGCATTCTGTGGCTTTTTATCCAGATACTCCACTTTGAAGAAATAAGCCAGTGCTTCATCGTATCGTTCCAGTGCCATCAGGCATTGTCCTATTTGTAGTGCCAGATTCAGACTGTCGGGCTGTGCCTGTTCCACCTTGTTATAATATTCCAAAGCTTTTGGGTAGTTTCCCTCTTTTCTATAACATTGTGCCAAATGGCGGTTATTCCATGTATTATCAGGGATCAGCAGATCTGATTGCAGGTAATAATCTATCGCTTTTTTATAGGAACCGATTTTCTGATAAATGAAACCTGCTTTCTGCCATAATTCAGCATTTTTACGATTGTATAATTCAATTGATTTATCATAGAGAATCCCGGCTTCTGTCAGGTCGTCGTGTGTGAATAGGTAATCTGCCAGCTTGTTGATATAATCTTTGTGCAACAAGGCTTGAGACAATGTTTCTTTATTCCATAAGTCTAGAGTGTCCTCAAAAATGTCATGTATTTCATGTCTTCTTGACCATAATTTGAAGAAACGGTAGAGGTCATGAATATATTGCCGGCTCACGAATTCAGCGCGAGCTTTTGATTGTGACATTTCTTTTAAACGTTCTTTCAGTTCTTCAGAAGCCTCATGTTGTCCGTTCAATTGTTGCTGCATGAGATTTCTTTGGCTTTCCGGCATTTGTAACATGGTAAAACAAAAAGAGTATTTGTCGGAATTGCAGAATACATCCGAGTTCATCAAAATGTTGAGCAGAGAGATTTTTTGTTCGTCATTTCCGAGAGATAATTTGGCGATATCCTGATATTGGGGGTCAAAAGGATAGAACCAGTGAGAAATTTTGCGGAAAAACGGGAATTGTTTCAGCTGTGAAAAGGTACTCATATACACATCTGCCCCGGACATTTGCAGTTCACCTAATTCGCGCAATTTATCGGTAATGCCTGAACGGTCAATCCATTCTTCCCATTCCGGATTATGATCTTCGGCATCTTCATCCAGTCCTTCCAAATTAAGTTTGGGATTTTTCATCATTTCGGGAATGATTTCTTCACGCATTTTCTTGTCTATCTTTCGGGTTTCACGGGAAGATTGCAATAATTGAATCTGGATATGATGCAGGTTTTTGATGAACTCGGAATTTTCATTCAGTTCATTTATGCGCGACACGGCTTCAGGGTATTGAAGGATACGCTTTTCATAATAGTAGCATGTTAGTGCGATCCCTGCAATAGCCCGCTGATTCAGCATGGTATCCTGATGGGTATAGGCGTTCAATAGAAACATGAACTTGCGGATGTCGAATATTTGCAGCAAGCTCATGGTGACGGCGCTGACCATTATGGAAAGGTCGTTGACTTGGATCAATAGTGAGTTGAACAAAGTTTGCGCTTCAGCATATTCCGATTCACTCCACCGGGTGGATACCCATATTTTTTCAAATAATTCGTCTACGGCTGTTTCGTGACGTTTTCTCATGGCATCCATTTCTTCATTTCTTTTGGCCTCGGTGGTATATATCAATGGTGCTGTAGCCATATCTTCTGTATACGCCTCCAGTTGCATTTGTAATTCGGCATAGCTGTGAGGAGGGCTTTGGACAAAAGTGCGCATTGTGTCATAATAGGCTCCGTAATTTTGTGTTGCCTGTACGGCTATATGGATACGGTCGGCCAGTTCGTATGCCGTGCGTAACATTTTATGGTATATTTCCACCTTATTGGGATCTTTCATCCCTTTTGAAGTATATTGCAGCATCAGGTCGTATGACGTTTGCAGGGCTTCTAGCTCATTCTTTAATTGCCAGTCGGAAGTATGGGTGGCATATCCTGTCATTTGGGATAATGCTTCTTTTAACCGATATTGGTCTAATAGTTTTATGATTTCTTCGCGCATATTTTAAAGTTCTATTTGTATGTCTTTTATAAACAAATGCGGGCAGACTTCGGTTCTTGGCTTATTTCAGCCAGGTTGCCCGTTTCCATATATATTCCATCGGACCGTGAGAGTGGTGATTCATCCACCAGCGGCAGAAAGAGAATTGCAAGATGAAGAAAACTATTCCTGCCAGGCAGCTGGCTGTGATACCAAACTGATTGTGCAATGCAAATCCCCAGTTGTAGTATAACATGGAACCTACTATACTTTGAGTAATATAATTGGTAAGGCTCATCTTTCCGTATGGCGTTATTTTCATTAATCCGTCGTGTAAGTTTGTCTTGTAAAAAGCGAAGACGACACCGGATACCAGAATCAGCATAAATGCAAAATTGGAAAGCGAGGTGATGATTAGTGAAAGAGGGGTCAGAATGGATTTATTTGTGATAAAGTCCGGTAGCATATTGCCCAACCCATATAAAGGGAAAAATGCGACGAGTGAGCCTGCAAGTACCTTGTTCCATACCTTCAAGTGCTCTTTCAAAAAAAGTCCCTTGCGCCCTATCAGCATACCGAGCAGGAAAAGGGCGGCTGTTTGGAATACCCGTCCGTGATCCCAGGCCCAAGCAAGGCTTGCCAACTGTCCTTCCCATAAATTGACACGGATGGTTTCCAGAAAATTACCATTGCTTTGCACTGCAAAAGTTGCATTCCAGAAGCTGCGGGTGGGGATGGCCGGAGTAACAAATTCCGGATCGAGACAGGCACGTGTTACATAATAAAGCGGCAATGGCTGGATCAATAGCAGACATGCCAATGCAAATATCCATTTGTCTTTCAGCCGGCAAGTCAGTGGCAGGATGAAACCTACTAAAGAATAAAGGACCAGCACTTCCGCTGTGAAAAAACTGGCATTGATATTACCTATCAGGAAAAGAAGAATTAACCGCCAACAAAAACGTAGACGGAAATCATTGCCCCGTAGGCGTTGGTTGTCATCTTGAATAAAAAAGCTAAAACCGAAAAGTAAAGCGAATATGGCGTATGCTTTTCCGCCGAACATGAAGAATAACCCGTTCCAAATGGCTTTGTCCGAGAAGTTCAGCCACGCACTTTGTCCGGCTGTATCGGGAAATGAGTAGAAATTAAAATGTTCGATAGAGTGCAGGATGATGATTCCCATCACTGCCAGTCCGCGTAGCACATCAGCTACATCTACACGTGCGTGTCCTTTCAATTTTGTGTTTATTGCTTTTGTTTCCATGGGGTTATATATTAGCGTACAAAAATAGGAAAATCTTGAATAGTTGGCAAAAAAAGGAGGAAGTAATCAGATATTTCTTTAATTTTGTCCCCATCTTAAAAAAAGATATGGATATTTCGGAATTGCAACGTATTTATGCCGGTCATCCTAACACTAAGGGACTGGCTGCGTTATTGGAAGATTCCTCAGTGAGGACTATTTTCCTGGGAGGATTACATGCTTCTGCGGCAGCTTTATTTGTTTCCTCCTTTCTTAGAGAGAATAAACAGACATTTGTATTTGTACTGGGTGACTTGGAGGAAGCGGGTTACTTTTATCATGACCTGACACAGGTGAACGGTGATGAGCATATTTTGTTCTTTCCATCCTCGTATCGTCGGGCTGTTAAATATGGGCAGAAAGATGCAGCCAATGAGATCCTGCGTACGGAAGTGTTGAGCCGTTTACAGAAAGGCGATCCGCTATGTGTGGTGACTTATCCCGAAGCGTTGGCGGAGAAAGTGGTATCACAAGAGGTACTGATGGACAAGACGTTAAAACTTGGTGTGGGTGAGCATGTGGACACAGAGTTTATCACGGAAGTGCTGGCCGGTTACGGATTCGAGCATGTGGATTATGTTTATGAACCGGGGCAATATGCTGTACGCGGTAGTATTATTGACGTCTTCTCTTTTGCTTCCGAGTATCCTTACCGTATTGACTTTTTTGGTGACGAGGTAGACAGCATCCGTACTTTTGAAGTGGAAAACCAGCTTTCGAAAGAGAAGAAACAGAGTATTGCCATCGTGCCCGAGCTGACGAATGCCGCCGACAAGAGCGGGGTGTCTTTCTTTGAATTCATTCCTCAGGAAACAGTTCTGGCAATGAAAGACTTTCTTTGGGTACGTGAAAGAATACAGGTAGTACGGGAGGAGGCACTCTCTCCTCAGGCGCTTGCCGCATACGAGGGAGAGAAGACGGAACTGATGAATTTGGAACTGAAGCTGATAGACGGGGCGGAATTTACAGTACGGGCTTTGGAATTCAAACGGATTGAATTTGGTAACAAACCTACAGGAACTCCACAGGCAACGTTGGCTTTCGATACGACGGTCCAGCCTATTTTTCATAAGAATTTTGATTTGGTAAGCACTTCATTCACTGATTATCAGAAACGAGGTTACACCTTATATATATGTACCGATAGTGAGAAGCAGGCAAAGCGTCTGAAAGATATCTTTGAGGAGCGTGGCGATCATATCACGTTCATTCCGGTCAACAAGACTTTACATGAGGGCTTTACAGATAATGTATTGAAAAGCTGCTTTTTTACAGACCATCAGATTTTTGACCGTTTCCATAAATACAATCTTCGTAGTGACAAGGCGCGTAGCGGTAAGGTGGCATTGACCTTAAAAGAGTTGAGCCAGTTTGAGCCGGGTGACTTTGTGGTACATATAGATCATGGTGTAGGCCGTTTTGGCGGTTTGGTACGCATTCCGAATGGAAATACTACCCAGGAAGTGATTAAACTTATTTATCAGAATGAGGATGTGGTATTTGTTTCCATTCATTCCCTGCATAAAATATCCAAGTATAAAGGGAAGGAGGGAGAAACTCCCCGCCTGAACAAATTGGGGACCGGTGCGTGGGAAAAAATGAAAGAGCGTACCAAGAGCAAAATCAAAGATATAGCCCGTGACCTGATCAGACTGTATTCGCAACGTAAACAGGAAAAAGGATTCTCGTATAGTCCCGACAGTTTTATGCAACATGAATTAGAGGCGAGCTTTATTTATGAGGATACCCCCGACCAGTTGAAGGCGACTCAGGATGCCAAAGCCGATATGGAGAGCGACCGTCCTATGGACCGTCTGGTGTGTGGTGATGTGGGTTTCGGAAAGACTGAAGTGGCTATTCGTGCTGCTTTCAAGGCTGTGGCTGATAACAAACAGGTGGCTGTGCTGGTTCCCACTACGGTGCTGGCCTATCAGCACTTTCAGACTTTCAGCGAACGGTTGAAAGATTTTCCATGTAAGGTGGATTATTTGAGCCGTGCCCGCAGTGCGAAAGATGTTTCCAAAATAGTGAAGGAACTGGCGGATGGAAAAATAAATATTTTGGTCGGTACACATAAAATCATCGGTAAAAGTGTTAAGTTCAAAGATTTAGGATTGCTGATCATTGATGAGGAACAGAAGTTCGGAGTTAGTGTGAAAGAGAAGTTGCGTCAGATGAAAGTGAATGTGGATACACTTACTATGACCGCTACCCCCATCCCCCGTACTTTGCAGTTCTCGTTAATGGGCGCCCGTGATCTTTCTGTCATTCAGACTCCGCCTCCCAACCGTTATCCCATTCAGACAGAGGTGCATACCTTTAATGAAGATATCATAACGGAAGCGATCAATTTTGAAATGAGCCGTAACGGACAGGTGTTCTTTGTCAATAACCGCATACAGAATCTGGTAGAATTGGAAGCCATGATCAAGCGGAATATACCCGATTGCCGTGTCTGCATAGGTCATGGACAGATGGAGCCCGAAAAGCTGGAGAAGATTATTTTCGACTTTGTGAACTATGATTATGATGTGCTGCTGGCAACCACCATTATCGAGAGTGGCATTGATATACCGAATGCCAATACGATTATCATCAACCAGGCGCAGAATTTTGGATTGAGTGATTTGCACCAGATGCGTGGACGTGTGGGAAGAAGCAATAAAAAAGCATTCTGTTATTTGTTGGCGCCTCCATTGACTTCACTGACTCCCGAGGCAAAGCGCCGTCTTCAAGCCATTGAGAATTTCAGTGATTTGGGCAGCGGTATCCATATAGCCATGCAGGATTTGGATATCCGTGGAGCAGGAAATATGCTGGGGGCGGAGCAGAGTGGCTTCATTGCCGATTTGGGTTATGAAACTTATCAGAAGATACTGGCCGAAGCGGTGAAAGAGTTGAAAGAGGATGAGTTTGCCGATCTTTATGCAGAGGAGTTGCAGGCAGCGGGAGAAGAGAAAATCAGTGGCGAGAACTTTGTGGATGAATGTCAGGTGGAAAGTGATTTGGAATTGCTTTTCCCCAATGAGTATATCCCCAGCAGCAGCGAACGTATGTTGCTTTATCGTGAACTGGACGGATTGGAATTGGATAAGGACCTGCTCGCTTTCAAGGCACGGTTGGAGGACCGTTTCGGAAAGGTTCCTCCCGAAGGGCTGGAACTTCTGCGTATCGTACCTTTGCGCAGATTGGCTAAACGGTTGGGGGTGGAAAAAGTATTCTTGAAAGCCGGACGAATGACTTTGTTCTTTATCAGTAATCAGGAAAGTCCTTATTATCAAAGTGCGGCTTTTGGCAAGGTGATTGATTACATGAGCAAGAATCCGCGTTACTGCAATTTGCGTGAGCAGAACGGCAAGCGTAGTATGGTAGTCAAGAATGTGGAAACGGTAGAGACTGCGGTAGGTATTCTGCAGGAGATGGTGAGTTTGTGATAAAAGATGTCTGTATTGGCGGAAACCGGCATTGCCGTAGAGTAAGCAGGATATGTTAACGTAAAATTGAATATTAACTAAATAAACAGCTGATTTTTAATTAATTGTTTAACGGAATTGAATTTGGGGTGTTTTATATTAAAAAATAATATAAGACGCTCCTTTTTCTTTTAACTTATCTATATTTTTACTATTTTACTTCCAGTTTAAAAGCGGACACTGAGATTTTTACTCACATATTGTCTAATTTAAAAAACACTTGTTATGGAAGTGAAAAAAGCACGAAGAGCCGACCTTGAAAAGGGTAAGTCCCGTTGGCTGTTCATGGGTCTCATTGTGACGCTGTCGTTTATGTTTGTTTCGTTCGAATGGACTGAACGTAATGTAACTTACGCGATCAGTGATTTAGTCAGTGACCCGGATTTCTTTGAAGAATTAGTTCCTGTAACCTATAATCAGGATAAACCTCTGCCGCCACCGCCTCCGCCGGCTGCCGTCAACCCGGAAGAGCTCAATATAGTGGATAATAACTCGACGGAAACAGAAACCGATATTGCAGCTTCAGACCCTACGGATGCTCCGGTAATTATACCGACCCCTATTGAAGTACCCGAAGAAGTAGTGGATGAAAATGTGGAATTTGTGGTGGTGGAAGAGATGCCGGTATTTCGTAACGGTAATGCTGATTTGATGAGGTATCTGAGTGAAAACATCAAATATCCTACCGTCAGTGCCGAGCAGGGAGTTCAAGGAAGGGTAGTGGTGCAGTTCGTTGTGGGTGTTCATGGAGAGATCCTGAATCCGGTAGTGGTGAAGAGTGTGGATCCGTATCTGGACAAGGAAGCAATCCGCGTGATCAGTTCCATGCCGAAATGGAAGCCCGGCAAGCAAAGAGGAAAAGCAGTGAGGGTGAAATACACTGTTCCTGTAGTCTTCAGGCTGCAAAGTTAAGATTTAATTAGTATGGATGGAGGAAGCGTAATCTCAGAAGAGGACGCTTCCTCTTTTTTTATCGAGGAATAAATAGGGGATATTTATGAAAACATGTAAGAAAAAAGGGAGTGAAAGGAAATAGTTAGTAATAAAATGCTTGCTATCTTATTATATTTGTTACCTTTGTGGGTCTTATAATATGAAAAACAATGAAAATAACAATTCTACAGAGAAATATAGAATGGGCCAATCCACAGGCCAATATAGCAAGGGCGGACGAAGCGATAAGCTGTCTGCCGGATGCTGATCTGTTTGTTTTACCCGAAATGTTTTCCACCGGTTTTTGTACGCAACCCGAAGGAATTGCGGAGAGCGCCGACAGTGAAACCCTGCACTGGATGAAGCGTAAGGCAGCCGAGCGGAATTGTGCTATTGCAGGCAGTGTAGCTGTATGTGAGAATGGAAACTATTATAATCGTTTTTACTTTGTCCATCCGGACGGAGCCGTGCAGCATTATGATAAGAAACATTTGTTCACCTTTGGGGGCGAACACAAGCGTTTCACTGCCGGCACAGAGCGTGTGGTGGTGAACTTCCGTGGGGTACGTATTCTTTTGGAGGTATGTTATGACCTCCGTTTCCCTGTTTGGTCACGCAACCTGGGGGATTACGACATGATACTTTATGTGGCAAGCTGGCCCACTCCCCGTGTGGATGCCTGGAGCGCTCTGCTTCGTGCGCGGGCTATTGAAAATCAGTGTTATGTAGCCGGAGTGAACCGCATGGGAGTTGATCCTGCCTGTGAATATTCGGGTGGCAGCGCCATTATCGATCCCTACGGAAAAACGATAGCCGAATGTCCGTGGAGCAGGGAAAGTGCGGTATCGGCTGATATAGATATGGAGGCATTGCAGGCTTTCAGGAAGAAATTCCCGGTATTGGATGATGCAGACCCCTTTACATTGATATGAAACAATTAACAAAATAATAGATAATGGCTGAAAAGAAATTATTGTTGGGCGATGAGGCAATTGCCCTCGGAGCGATACATGCCGGCATATCGGGTGTATATGCCTATCCGGGTACACCGTCCACTGAAATCACAGAGTTTATCCAGAATAATCCTTTGGCAAAGGAAAGAAAATTGCACAGCACTTGGTGTACCAATGAAAAAACGGCCATGGAGGCTGCATTGGGTATGTCATACGCAGGAAAACGTGCTTTGGTATGTATGAAACATGTAGGCATGAACGTGGCTGCCGATGCGTTTGTCAATTCTGCCATAACCGGCGTGAACGGTGGTCTGGTGGTGCTGGCTGCCGATGACCCTTCCATGCACTCGTCACAGAATGAGCAGGATTCACGTTTTTATGGGAAATTTGCTATGATTCCCATGCTGGAACCGTCTTCCCAACAAGAAGCATACGATATGATGGATTACGCATATACACTCTCGGAAAAACTGAAGTTGCCGGTGCTGATGCGTGTGGTTACCCGTCTGGCACATTCGCGTGCCGGTGTGGAAGTAGCCGATATCCGTGAGGAAAATCAGTTGAATCCTGATCATGAACGTGCCCACTGGGTATTGCTGCCGGGTAATGCGCGTAAACAATATCTGGATTTAGTGAAAAAGCAGGAGAAGCTGGAAGAAGTTTCCTCCAAATCTCCTTATAATTATCTGGAAGGGTTGAATCCCGAATATGATTATGAATTCGGAGTGATAGCCTGTGGTATCGGTTATAATTATGTGAAGGAGGCGGATACGGACAGTTGCCATATTCCGGTATTGAAAGTTTCGCAGTATCCGTTGCCGGCTGAAGAAATCAGGACGATGGCAGACCGCTGCGGATATGTTCTGGTAGTGGAAGATGGCCAGCCGTTTGTGGAAGAGCAGGTAAAAGCGATACTTTCCTCGGACTATGAGGTAAAGGGACGCCTGACGGAAACTTTGCCACGTACCGGTGAATTGACTCCGGATAATGTGGGTGAGGCGATCGGATGGGGAATCAAACGTCCGTTTGGTAAGTCTCAGGTGGTGATGCCGCGTCCGCCTGCATTGTGTCAGGGATGTGGTCATCGGGATGTGTATGATGCATTGAACAAGGTGGCTGCGGAATATCCGGATGCACGCATTTTCGGTGATATCGGTTGCTATACATTAGGTGCGTTGCCCCCGTTCCGTGCTATCGACAGTTGTGTGGATATGGGTGCTTCCATAACCATGGCCAAAGGTGCTTCCGATGCGGGGGTATTTCCGGCCATTGCTGTTATCGGTGACTCTACCTTCACTCATTCCGGTATGACCGGTCTGCTGGATGCGGTGAATGACCGTGCCAATATCACGGTGGTGATTTCGGATAACCTGACTACTGCCATGACCGGTGGACAGGATTCTGCCGGTACGAACAAATTCGAGGCGATCTGCCTGGGATTAGGGGTAGAACCCGAACATGTGCGTGTGGTGGTTCCATTACCGAAGAATATGGAAGAAATCACCCGTACCATTCGTGAGGAAATAGAATATAAAGGGGTGTCTGTCATTATTCCGCGCAGAGAGTGTATCCAGACATTGAATCGTAAACTAAGACAGAAAAAAGCAGATAAGGCATGAGAAAAGATATCATACTTTCGGGCGTAGGAGGACAGGGTATCCTGACTATCGCTACTATTATAGGAGAAGCTGCTACGGCAGAAGGCATCAATTTGAAGCAGGCCGAGGTACACGGTATGAGCCAGCGCGGAGGAGATGTGCAGTCCAATCTGCGTCTATCCGACGAAACGATTTATTCGGATCTGATCGCTCAGGGTGAGGCGGATCTGATTATTTCCATGGAACCGATGGAGGCGTTGCGTTATCTGCCTTACTTGCAGGAAGAAGGTTGGGTGATTACTTCCGCTAATCCTTTCAAGAACATTCCTGATTATCCTGAAGAAGTGGATCTGATGAGGGCTTTGGAGAGCCTTCCGCATGTGGTGAAGTTGGAAATAGAGGATATGGCAAAAGAAAACAGTATGCCTAAATGCGCGAATGTGATTCTGCTGGGCATGGCTGCGAAGTATATTGAAATTGTATCACCGGAACAGTTGCGCGAAAGCATAGGGCGTGTGTTTGCCGCAAAAGGTGAGAAGATTGTTGAAATGAATCAGAAGGCTTTTGATATAGGCTTGAATGCGGTAAAGAACTGGTAGTGCCATGAAGATATTTAGTGAAGAATTAGTGGAGAAGGCGGTGAAGGAACTGCACATCGCCAATCTTGCACAGGCTACTATCGGTGATGTGTTGTTGGTAGCCCAGTATCTGGAAAAGGAAACGGGGATTCCTTTTATCCGCATGGATCAGGGATCTCCTGGTCTTGCCGCTAATCAGATAGGGATTGAAGCGGAGAAAGCTGCTTTGGACAGAGGAGTCGGAGCGCAATATCCGGCTGCCGCAGGAGTGCCCGAGTTGAAAAAGGAGGCTTCCCGTTTTGTAAAAGCTTTCTTGAATCTGGATATCTCTCCGCGCGCTTGTGTGCCTACCACCGGGTCGGTGGCGGGTTCATTCGGCTCGTTCATAGCCTGTACGCAGCGTATTCCGGGGAAAGACAAGGTATTGTTCATTGATCCCGGATTTCCTATTCAGAAATCCCAGCTTCGCATTATCGGCGTGGAGTGGGAAGAGTTTGATATCTATCATTATCGTGGACAGGCCTTGCGTGAGAAATTGGAAAGTTTCCTGAGTAAAGGCGATATAGCAGCGATTATCTATTCTAATCCGAATAATCCGGCATGGATTTGTCTGGAAGAGGAGGAGTTGCAGATAATCGGTGAACTGGCAACCCGGTATGATGTGATTGTCATGGAAGATCTGGCTTATTTCTGCATGGACTTCCGTCGGGATATGGGGCATCCTTTCGAACCGCCTTATCCGCCCACTGTGGCAAGATATACGGATAATTATATCCTGATGCTTTCTTCTTCCAAGATATTCAGTTATGCCGGACAGCGTATGGCATTGGCATGTATCAGCGACAAACTGTTCGACCGCCAGTTCCCTGCCTTGGCAGAACGGTATAAAGATGCAGGGGTGTTCGGTCCTACGCTGATTGCTTCCATTCTTTATATGATTACTTCGGGATGTACGGCTTCCACTCAGTATGCATACGCTGAAATGCTTCGTCTGTCCACCGAAGGTAAAATCAATTTTGTGGAAGATACCCGCGAATATGCCCGTCGTGCGGAACGCATGAAGAAAATATTTACCGACAATGGTTTCCATATCGTATATGACTATGATGCTACCCAGGTGGTGGGAGATGGTTTCTTCTTTACCATAGGTTACGGAAATATGACAGGGGGTGAATTGCTCCGGGAGTTATTGTATTATGGGGTAAGTAGCATCTCGCTTTCTACTACCGGTAGCGAGCAGGAAGGTGTCCGCGCCTGTACGTCACGGATGCGCGATGAACTTTATCCGGTGATGGAGGAACGTATGAGAGCCTTTCACGAAGACCATAAGTAGTGGTAAATGGTTAGTGATTAGTGGTTAATGCCTGGCGGAGGGTTCGCCACTAACCATTAATCACTCACTATTAACCACTAACCATTAATCATTAATCACTAATGCTATGATTTGGAATAAAAATAAAGAGTGCATGAGTCGGGACGAGATGAGTGCTCTGCAGGGAAAACGTCTGAACAAGTTGGTGAACCTGGTTTATCATAATGTTCCTTTTTATCGTAACAAGATGCAGGAGATGGATTTGTCTCCGGATGATATCCAGACTATCGAAGATATCGTAAAACTTCCTTTTACTACCAAGCAGGATTTACGTGATAATTATCCATATGGTCTTCAGGCTGCTCCTGCTTCGGAAATTGTACGTGTACACGCTTCTTCGGGGACAACCGGGAATCCTACCATTGTGGGATATACGCGTCGTGACTTGTCTGTATGGTCCGAAGTGATGTCACGTTGTCTTTCAGCATACGGGGTTACCCGTAATGATACCTTTTCTGTCAGTTATGGTTATGGCTTGTTTACAGGCGGGTTGGGCGCACATTATGGGGTGGAGAATCTGGGGGCGACTGTTATCCCGGCTTCTACAGGAAATACGGAAAAGCATGTCCGTCTGATTCGCGACTTGGGTATAACGGGAATTGCCTGTACTCCTTCATACGCTCTTTATCTGGCAGAAGTGGTGGAACGTATGGGATTGACCAAGAATGATATCAATCTCCGTATCGGAGCTTTCGGAGCCGAGCCATGGACGGAAAGTATGCGTAAGGAGATAGAAGAGCGGCTGGGATTGAAAGGGTATAATATTTATGGATTGAGTGAGATTATGGGACCCGGTGTTTCCTACGAATGTCAGGAGCAACATGGTTCGCATATCAATGAGGATCATTTTTATCCTGAAATCATTAATCCTGAAACGCTGGAACGTCTTCCGGATGGAGAAGTGGGAGAATTGGTGTTTACTACCTTGACAAAGGAGGGGATGCCGTTATTGCGTTATCGTACGAAGGACTTGACTTCCCTGATGGAGGGTGAATGTCCGTGTGGAAGAACCAATATCCGTATGTCGGGTATTGTAGGCCGTAGTGACGATATGCTTATTATCCGTGGCATCAATGTTTTCCCGTCTCAGGTGGAAAGTGTTATTTTGGATATGCCTCAGTTTGAACCTCAGTATATGCTGGTGGTGGATAGGAAGAATAATCTCGACTCTTTGCAAGTACAAGTGGAAGTCCGCAAAGACTTCTTCTCGGATGATATGGGAAGTATGCTGGCAATGAAGAAGGCGCTGAGTGACAAATTGAAGAGCGTTCTTTCTATCAGTGCCGAAGTGAAGCTGATGGAACCTAACAGTATTGCCCGTAGTGAAGGCAAGAGTAAACGTGTGATAGACAATCGGATTTTAAAATAAAAAAGTATGCGATATGACAATCAAGCAATTATCTGTTTTTCTGGAAAACAAAACCGGAAGAATAAATGACGTAACCAAGACATTGGCAAAGTATGATATCAATATGCATGCGTTCAGCATGGCGGAATCTACTGATTTTGGTATTCTTCGTTTGATTGTATCGGATGTGGAAAAAGCGGTGGAAGTACTTCGTGCCGAGAATTTTGCCGTGATGCTGACCGATGTGGTATGTATCAGTTGCCCGAATGTGGCAGGTTCTTTGGCTAAAGTTTTGGACTATCTGGCAGCAGAGAATATCTTTATTGAATATATGTATGCTTTTGCTCAGGGAGATACGGCACATGTGGTTATCCGTCCGTCTAATGTGGAGAGATGTGTGGAGATATTGAACAAATTCAATTGTAATGTTTTGACTAAAAATAGTTTGTGATTTCTTTTACATATTCATTCGGTAGTAATGGAAATCCGGATAAGTATTAAAAAATAGTTTATCAGAATCTTTTTTAAAATTAGAAAGCCGTCTCCTCCGAAGCGGCTTTCCGTTTTTCTATCAGAACAAACTCCAAGCAACTGTCAGTCCGGCCATTACAATGGCGACCATACTCATCAGTTTAATCAGAATGTTCAAACTGGGTCCGGATGTATCTTTAAACGGGTCACCTACTGTGTCACCAGTAACCGTTGCTTTGTGTACTTCGCTTCCTTTACCTCCGAAATTACCTTCTTCTATAAATTTTTTCGCATTATCCCATGCGCCTCCCGCATTGGCCATAAAAATGGCAAGAACGAAGCCCGAGGACAAACCACCTATCAGCAGACCGATAACACCGGGAACACCAAAAATCAGTCCGGTAGCGATAGGGGCAATGATAGCCAGTAGAGAGGGGAATACCATTTCACGTTGTGCTCCTTTGGTGGATATTTGTACGCAACGGGCATAGTCGGGTTCTGCCTCTCCTGTCAGAATCCCTTTTATTTCACGGAACTGGCGACGCACCTCCTCTACCATGTGAGCGGCTGCTCGGCCTACGGCGTTCATGGTCAGACCGCAGAACAGGAATGCCATCATACTGCCCAAAAACATGCCGCTTAGCACTTTGGGGTTCATCAGGGTTACATCGTAATAAAGCATATAGTCAGTGAAACTGGCGTTATGAACATCTACGGTAATGCCGTTTGGTAATTCCAGAATGGTTTGCCCCAACCGGGTTAATCCGATACGGATTTCTTCTACATAGGATGCCAGCAGGGCCAGTCCGGTCAGAGCTGCGGAGCCGATGGCAAAACCTTTGCCGGTAGCGGCAGTCGTGTTACCTAACGAGTCGAGGGCGTCAGTACGTTTGCGTACTTCTTTGCCCAGTCCGCTCATTTCAGCGTTACCGCCGGCATTGTCTGCAATCGGTCCGTAAGCATCGGTAGCCAAGGTGATTCCTAATGTCGAAAGCATACCTACGGCAGCGATACCGATGCCATACAATCCCATGGAAATATTGGCAAAATCAAATCCTGAAGCGAGCCAGTAGGACAAGATGATACCGGTTACTACTGCCAGTACAGGGATGGTGGTGGAAACCATACCTAGTCCGATACCGGAAATGATAACGGTGGCCGGACCGGTTTTTCCACTTTCGGCCAACCGTTGTGTGGGTTTATACGATTGAGAAGTATAATATTCGGTGGAACGGCCGATAACGATACCTACTATTAATCCCACTACCACAGCAAAGGAAATGTTTACCCAATTTTCCAAACCTAATGCCCAAAGGATAAGGAAAGTGGCAACGACAATCAGTACCGAACTTAAATTGGTTCCTGTGGCTAATGATCCGAGTAATTCCTTCATTCCTGCATTTTCTTTAGTACGGACGGCAAAAATACCGATGATAGAGAGAACGATACCCACTGCCGCAATCAGCATAGGTGCGATAACCGCTTTAAACTGCATCACGGTATCATCCGAGCCAATAAAAGCGGCAGCACCTAAAGCGGCGGTAGCCAGAATAGAGCCGCAATAGGATTCGTACAGGTCGGCGCCCATTCCGGCTACGTCACCTACATTGTCTCCCACATTATCGGCAATGGTTGCGGGATTGCGGGGGTCATCTTCCGGAATACCGGCTTCCACTTTACCTACCAGGTCGGCACCTACATCGGCTGCCTTGGTATAGATTCCACCTCCTACACGGGCGAAAAGTGCTTGTGTGCTGGCTCCCATACCAAAGGTAAGCATGGTGGTTGTGATGACACATAATTTAGCAGAAGGGTTCAAGGCGTCTGTGGGAATGCAATAGTCCAATAATATGTACCAGAAAGAAATATCGAGTAGTCCCAAGCCGACAACGACCAACCCCATAACAGCTCCGCTACGGAAAGCTACACGCAGTCCTTTGTTCAGGGAGTGCTGGGCGGCATTGGCGGTACGTGCAGAAGCGTATGTAGCCGTTTTCATTCCTAAAAAGCCGGACAGTCCGGAGAAGAAACCGCCGGTAAGAAAAGCAATGGGCACCCACGGATTTTGTAAGTTGAAGCCGTATGCCATGATAGAAAACAGAATAACTAATCCCAGAAATACCAGCCCTACCACCTTGTATTGTTGTTTCAGATAGGACATGGCGCCCTGGCGCACATAAGAAGCGATTTTTTCCATTGTCGGAGTTCCTTCGCTTTCAAGCATCATTTGTTTGTAGAAATACCATGCGAGTGCCAATGCCAAGAGGGAGGCAATGGGCACAATCCAGAAGAGATACGTTTCCATACGCAGTATTGATTTAAAAGTTGGTTTTGCCCAAAGATAGAAAAAATAAATGATATTCAATAGGATAGGCAATATTTTTATCAATTAATATTTGCGGTACTTTTCTAATTAAGTTTAGGGGAAAATAAATATCAATATCTGTACCTTGGAACACATAGACCTGTTTCTGTGTTTCATCAAAACACGATGAAAGATAAATAAGACTTTAAAAAACGATGTCACCACAGATTGCACATGATCTGTGGTGAATTTGATACATTACCCTTTTATTTGCCATACAGCTTGTCTATCAAATCAGCGCGTCCTATTTTACGCAATTCGTTGATGATGGCACGCCGTTCTTCGGGTTTATACCAAAAAAAGAACATCCGTTGAGCCAGTTTCTCTTTTTGTGATTTGGCAGAGAAAACCGGTTGTAACGTATATGGATGATAACCTGTGTACCAGGCTTCAGTAGCTACAGTCATTGGGGTAGGGGTGAAATCCTGCACCTGTTCCAGATGGAAATCCAATTTCTTGGTGATCACTGCCAGTTCTGCCATATCTTCTTCCGTACATCCTGGATGGCTGCTTATAAAATAAGGTATAATCTGCTGTCGCATATTCAATTCCTTATTTATTTTGTCGAAAGTCTTTTTGAAGTCATAAAATTGCGAAAACGAAGGTTTCCTCATGATTTGCAGCACTGAGTCACTGGTGTGTTCCGGAGCCACTTTCAAACGCCCGCTGACATGATTGGCTATCAGTTCGCGGGTATATTCAGCCGTACTTCGGTTTACTGCCGGATCTTTGCTTTGATATTGTAACAGGTCATAGCGTACACCGCTTCCGATAAAGCTTTTCTTGATACCGGGAAGTGCGTCTACCGAATGGTAAATATCCAATAAAGGACGGTGATCCGTGTTCAAATTGGGACATACTTTGGGATGGATACATGACGGGCGTTTGCAGCGGCGGCATATTTTTTCTTCTTTACCGCGCATAGCGTACATGTTGGCGCTAGGCCCTCCCAAGTCGCTCAGATAGCCTTTGAAGTCTGGCATTTCTGTTATGGCTTTCACCTCTTTCAAGATACTTTCCTTGCTTCGGCTTACAATGAATTTTCCCTGATGGGCGGAAATGGTACAGAAGGCACATCCTCCAAAACAACCACGGTGCAGATTAACTGAGAATTTAATCATATCAAACGCCGGGATACGTTTTCCCTTATACTTGGGATGAGGCATACGCGTATACGGCAAATCAAAAGAACGATCCAGCTCTCCTTGTGTCATTGGAGGATAAGGCGGATTGACTACTACTGTTTCATTGCCTGTATCTTGCAAGATGCGGGAGGCTTCGTACTTGTTGCTTTCCTCTTCAATGAAGCGGAAGTTCTCGGCTTGTTTCTTTTTATCTTTCAGGCATGCTTCATGAGAGTGTAGGATGATATCTGGCTTTTCGTTCACACACTCAATTACAGAGGGCTCGGACGGAACTGATCCTTTCTTACGGATAAGGTAAGCCGTTTGTGGTATATCGTGGGGAATATCCTTTTGTAAGGGTAGATGGGCTCCGTCCTGACTGTCTTTGCTTTCTTTCATTCTCTTGCAAAGTTCCGTAATCGGTTTCTCGCCCATTCCATAGATCAATAAATCGGCTCCTGAATCTATCAGGATTGATTTACGCAGACAGTCTTGCCAATAGTCGTAATGACTGACACGACGCAAAGATGCCTCTATACCTCCCAAAATGACAGGTACATCGGGATAGATTTTTTTTAAAATCTGTGTATAAACGATGCTGGGGTATTCGGGACGCATGTCGTGGCGGCCGTCGGGAGTATAAGCATCCTCGCTGCGCAAACGCTTGTTGGCAGTGTATTTGTTTACCATGCTGTCCATACATCCGGCGGACACACCGAAAAAGAGGCGTGGACGTCCCAGCTTCTTAAAATCGCGCAGGTCATCACGCCAGTTGGGTTGAGGCACAATGGCCACTTTCAAACCTTGCGCCTCTAATAATCTTCCAATTACTGCCGGACCGAATGAAGGATGATCTACATAGGCGTCACCGCTGAACAAGATTACGTCCAGTTCATTCCATCCGCGCATCTCTACTTCTTTCTTGGTTGTCGGCAACCAGTCTGTAAGTTTGTATTCTTTCAATGATAAATACTGTTTTTTTTGTTTTGCTACAGAGAACACAGAGATTGTTTATTATATCTCTTCTTCATCTTTATTTTTCTCTTTCTCCCATTGGATATAAAGCAGAATGAGTTGATGAAGTCCGAAAGCTTTCATGTTATTATGATAAATTACATCAATGCAAAGGTCAAGCAGTTCTTTATTATTTCCTTCCTCACTGGTTATCAGTGAGCGGATATTCAGCTTCAGTTTGTCCAGTACCGACTCGTCCACGATACCGTTACTATCTATTAGATGCTGAAATAAAGCATATTTCTCAATAGTTTGCAGGTTCTCTTCTGAGATTTCCATGCTACGTGTGCCAGAGGCGTTAGTCTGTATAGTGTACATAGTCGTTTTATTTTAATGGTTTATACGGACAAA
>ENA-OYWC01000381-OYWC01000381.1-human-gut-metagenome-genome-assembly--contig:-NODE-381-length-18129-cov-5.690495_pt1 | contig 18129 bp, 10 predicted proteins | sample MGYA00244165_ERZ653387 | MGnify/ENA primary metagenome ERZ653387 (study PRJEB26926, sample SAMN06164974) | human gut metagenome | biome: ENVO:00009003; feature: ENVO:2100002; material: ENVO:00002003...
AGCCTTATCGTCGGCAGCGTCAGATGTGTATAAGAGACAGTAGTAGAGGAATATGCAGAAGTCGTGAAGGTGGTAAAGGATCAGGAAAACCTGCACCTGACATTGAAATGTTCGTTTGTGGATGAGCTGAAGATTGACCAGAGTGTATCACATAACGGAGTGTGTCTGACGGTAGTCAGCATTCAGGACGGTACTTATACGGTAACGGCCATGAAGGAAACCATTGAACGTTCCAATATCGGCCTGCTGGCTGTAGGCGACAAGGTGAATGTGGAACGCAGCATGATGATGAACGGACGCCTGGACGGCCATATCGTGCAGGGACATGTGGACCAGACTGCAGTCTGTACGGCGGTTGATGATGCGCAGGGAAGCTGGTATTTCACCTTTAAGTATAATTTCGACAAGGAGATGGCAAAACGCGGATATTTCACGGTAGATAAAGGTTCTGTCACGGTGAACGGTGTCAGCCTGACAGTCTGCAATCCTACGTCGGATACGTTTCAGGTAGCGATTATTCCTTATACTTACGAACATACCAATTTCCATACTTTTAAAGTGGGAAGCATTGTGAATATAGAGTTTGATATCATCGGCAAATATTTAAGCCGCATGATGCAGTTCTCCTGATTCTTTCACCGCAGGTTGCACAGATGATTGTTAAAGATGAAAAAAAGGTTCTTTGTGGAAATCCGGAATTATCCGCATCGGCTTTTGAACAAAAAAAGAATCTGTGCAATCTGTGGTAAAACAAATATCAGAATTATAAATCTTTTAGCAATATCTTACTGGTGCTTTTATAATATTCTTCGCGGGCATTGGTCAATGCCTCCCAAGGACCGCTATATCGTTCCCGGTCTATTTTGAAGGCTTCTGTTCCGGCTATGTCCAGTCTGTTCAGCAGCATAGCCACGTTCATCCGGTTGATATCTACTGACGGCAAATAGCCTATGCTTTCATCGTCACCGTCCATAGCAGTTTCATAAATCATGTGCATGTCCTGTAGTTCATACAGGATTTTCTTGGTGAGCCTTATCGGAATTTTATGTTCGTCGCTGAGTGTCTCGGCGGTATAAGGAGTCTCTTCCGTTTCAAATCGTTTGCATATCAGAGACATGATGAGGATGCACAGAAAGTCGTGATAACGGCGGCTGATATTTGCCGTTTCTTTGCTGAAACTGTAGTTGCGAAGATTCTGTGCCACATAGCAAAGTTCTGCGCCATACAGGCAGATTCCCCATGAAATCTGCGCCCATAACAAGAACATAGGAATGGCGGCGAAGCTACCATAGATTGCATTGTACCTTGATACCCATATCTGACTGCCGATATACAAGTATTGAAAAGCCTGAAAGGCTGTGCCTGCGATGATACCCGGAATGATGGCATACTTCAGTTTCACTTTAGTATTGGGCATAAAGACGAACAGTCCCGTAAACATGGCCCAAGTCAGGATGAAGGGGATCAGGCGTACCAGAAATTTCATCAGGGGTGCCAGTAATACGAAGTCCTCCATGTTTTTCACCATGGTGGACATAAAGATGGTAAGACCACTGGAAAGTACGATAAGTAGGGGTAACAAGAGCAGGATGGAGAAATAATCCGTCATTTTGCGATACAGCGTACGGGGTTTCTTCACTTGCCATATATAATTGAAGGTACGTTCTATGTTATAGGTTAGGCTCAAAATGGTCCAGAACAACATTACCAGACCCACTCCGATAAAAACCCCGCTTTTGGCGTGCACCAGATAAGAGTCAATCAGGCCGAGAATGGTTTCGGCAGCCGCACTCTGTCCTTCAAGACCGCTACGGAACTGGGTTTCCAGCAGGTTGGAGAAGCCGAAACCGCGTGCGATGGCGAATAAAATGGCCAGAATGGGAATAATAGAAAGCAGGGTGCTGTATGTCAGTGCGGATGCTTTATTCAAAATACGTCCCTGAGTGAACTCACGAATAGAAAGAGTGGCGATTTTTATTGCATTATAGAGTATTCCTCGGGATTTGCTAACCTCGTCTTCTGTCACTCGCCATATATCATCTTTGAGAAACGATTGCAGACCTTTCAGTTTTTCCTTGTTCATGGTACTCATAAGCTCTTCATTAGGATATATGAAAAAAAAGCAGCCGGCCTGTAAGCCGGGTTCTGTTCCTCGCCTTGCGGCGAAGTGCCTGCCATTTATCTACGCCTGTTGTCACCAACAGGCTCTAGCGGTCTACCCTCCGACGTGGGGCGAGCAACCCTCATAATGTCGGTTTACATGACCTTACAACTCCTAAGACGTACAGCCCGTCATGTCACCATGCGGCTGGTAGGCTCTTACCCCACCTTCTCACCCTTACCCCGTTTCCCGTAGGAATTGTGGCGGTTGTTTTCTTCTACGTTACTCCACCTTCGCAGATGGCTTTCTGTTAGGAAGTAGGATGCTCTGCGTTGCCCGGACTTTCCTCTTTCGCCTTACGGCGTCAGCGGCAGACCGGCCGGCTGCTTTTAAGTCTACAAAGATAGTGATTTTAGGTTAAACGTAGGATAATAAAGCGGAAAAAAGTAAGAAAATAAATGAAAAAACAAAGAAAGAGCGGAACAGCCCATTACTTTTTCTTGGTATATATAATAATGAGAAGAGAATCGGTGATGATCGGTTCGGCACTCCTGCTTATCGTATAGAAACAACGGTAAAAACAGAAATATAAAAGTAAATGAACAGTGCCGGAAAGAGAAGTGGGTGCAGTTTTCGCTTTCCCTCTCCGGACACGGATTTTAGCGGTAGAATTCCAGTTCATTTCTTAATGAACGCACTTCCTGTTGCAGAAGTTCTATACGTTCCAGCATGTGGTGAATGGCGTCGATTCCTGCAATATTGATGGACAAGTCATAATATAAATGCGTGTAACGCTCCAGCTCCGCTAGTTGGGATGCGGGGAGGTAGCGTTCCTCGTCAATCACCCGGACTTCGATCAGTCCGTCTTCTTCCAGTTCCGTAATGAACGACGGGTCCACATGGCAACGGTCGCAAAAATCGTTGATAATAATTAAATCGCTCTGCATAATCCTTCTCTTTTTTTAATTGCTACTATCTTTTAATTGGCGGAACAGCTCTTTCTGATGTTCGGTCAGGTTGCTAGGAATGGTGACATTATAAGTTACTATCAGATCGCCAAATTTGCCTTCTTCCTTGTAAACAGGAAAGCCTTTGCCTTTCAAACGGACTTTGGTTCCGTTCTGGGTTTCAGGTTTTACTTTCAGTTTTACCTTGCCGTTTAGTGTGTCCACGGTTTCTTCACCACCCAGTACGGCGGTGTAGAGGCTAAGCGGAGCATGGATATATAAATCATTTCCCAAACGTTTGAATACAGGATCGTCTGGAATGACAAAGGTGATGTACAGATCGCCTGCAGGACCACCGTTTACCCCCGGTGCACCATGACCACGCAATTTGATAGTCTGTCCGTTGGCTATACCTGCCGGAACAGTGATACGTATGTTCTTTCCGTTTACATTAAGCACTTGTTTGTGTGTTTCGGCGGCTTCACGCAATGAAAGTTGTAATTCAGCATTATAGTCCTGTCCACGGAATCCGGCGCTTCGTCCGCCGTTTGCACCGCCACGATGCCCGAACAGTTCTTCAAAGAAATCAGAGAAACCACCTGCGCTGCCACCGAAATGTGCACCGGTGAATTCTTCTCCTCCATTGCCGGAATACCAGTAACTGCCGTTACCGTCCGTACCGAATCCGCTTCCGGCTCCGCCAAACCCTCCGAATCCACCGGCACCTCCATATTGTTGCTTTTGTTTTTCAAATTCGTCGGCATGTTTCCAGTGTTCCCCGTATTCGTCGTATTTCTTACGTTTTTCCGGGTCACTCAGTACTTCGTTGGCTTCATTTATCTCCTGAAACTTATCTTTGGCCCCAGGGTCATTCGGATTCAGGTCAGGATGGTATTTGCGGGCCAGCTTACGGAAAGCCTTCTTGATATCATCTTGGGTGGCGCTTTTGTCCACTCCCAATACTTTGTAATAGTCTATGTAAGCCATATTATATATATGTTAAATTTCATCTGCTTTAAGAGAAACAAAATACATGCCAATTGGTTGTGTTCTGTTTTTATTTTATTATCTTTGCAGCGAATTTTTAGAAATTATTCTAAAGGAAATGAGGGGATTGGCAATCATATTCAGGTTTTTTATGCTATTAGTCCTGCTGCTTCCTGTGGTTGCTCTGTGTCCTGTGAAGGCGGAAACAACCCCGGAAGGGCCTATTCTTATTGTCACTTCTTATAACCCCGAAACTCGTAGTATTTCTGACAACCTGTCTGCTTTTATGGATGAATACAGACAGCGTGGCGGCAAGTATACTCCGATCATAGAGAGTATGAACTGCAAGAATTTGTCCGAGGCCTATCTGTGGAAATCGCGTATGGCCTCCATCCTTGGTAAGTATAAGGGGAAAAACCGTCCGTCACTGGTTATATTGTTGGGGCAGGAGGCATGGTCGGCTTATATCTCACAAGACACGGAGATAGCTAAAAAGACTCCGTCTATCTGTGGCATGGTCAGTGTCAACGGACTGGTATTGCCCGATGATAGTATCGACACGCGGGTATGGGAACCTGAAAGTAAGAATATTTATACGGATTTCAGTGATTATAATATTGTTGCCGGTTATGTATATGAATATGATGTCGATAAAAACATAAAGCTGATGCGTCGTTTTTATCCTGATATGCGCCGTGTGGCATTTATATCGGATAATACCTATGGCGGGTTGTCTATGCAAGCCTTGGTTAAAAAGGAGATGAGGAAGTACCCCGATTTAGAAACAATTTGGCTGGACGGCCGTACGGAAACCTTTATGGAAGTGAGTGAAAGGATGCGCAGGTTGCCTCAAAATACGTGTGTGTTATTGGGAACATGGCGTGTAGACTGTACGGAGAGTTATGTTATTGGTAATACGACTTATATGCTGCGTGATGCGAATCCTACCCTGCCTGTGTTTACTATCGCATCTGTGGGATTGGGACATTGGGCATTGGGAGGATATACTCCCGAGTACCATGCGGTAGGAAAGAATATAGGCGCGGTTACTTATGATTTTTTGGATAAAGGGGACAGAGAAGGGGTGGACTTGGTGACTATTCCCGGAAACTATACTTTTGATATAAAGCGTTTGCATGAATTCAAATTGGATTCATTGAATCTTCCTCAGGGAGCGGTGTTGGTGAACAAGACTCCTTCGCTTTATGAGCAGTATAAATATTGGGTCATAGGGGTTGTTTCGGCGTTCATGTTCCTGATAGTCTGTTTCTTGATAGCCATATATTATATTATCCGTATCAACCACTTGAAACATCATCTGGAAGTGTCTGGCGAGGAGTTGTTGGTAGCCAAGGAGAAAGCGGAAGAATCCAACAGGCTGAAGACAGCTTTTCTGGCCAATATGAGCCACGAGATACGCACTCCGTTGAATGCTATTGTGGGATTTTCCAGCGTGTTGGTCAGTGATGATTCCTCTCCTGCCGAGAAAGAGCAGTATTGTGATATCATTCAGAAGAATTCCGATTTGTTGTTGCACCTCATAAATGATATTCTGGACATCTCGCGCATGGAATCCGGAAGGATAAAATTCGTATGGGAAGAATGTGATGTGGTAGAGTTGTGTCAGACGGCTTTGTCTACAGTGGAGTATGGACGCAAGACCAGTGCTTTGTTTCTGTTTGAAACTCCTGTGCCTTCGCTGGTTGTCAAGACGGATGCCCAGCGTCTGAAGCAGGTGTTGATTAATTTGCTGTCCGATGCCGCAAAATTTACTCCGTCCGGTTCTATCAAACTGACGGTTGCCATAGACAAACAGCATCAGCAGTTGGAATTGTCAGTGTCGGATACTGGTTGCGGTATTCCGCCCGATAAGAGTGAAAAGGTATTTGAACGTTTCGAGAAATTGAATGAATATTCCCAAGGTACGGGGCTGGGATTGGCCATTAGCAGGCTGATAATCGAGAATCTGGGAGGTAAGATATGGGTGGACAAGGATTATACCGAAGGCGCCCGGTTTGTATTCACGCATCCTTTAACTAAAAAAGAAAAAGAATAGAGATATGAAATATAGAATATGTATCAGTGCCCTGCTGTTGTGGGCAGGTATGCAGTTGTCTGCATCCAATAATCAGGAAGAAGTGGTTATCAAGATTATAGAAACCAGTGATGTGCACGGGAATTTCTTTCCGTATAACTTTATCGAACGGAAAGAATGGAGTGGAAGTCTTGCCCGTGTTCATTCCTTTGTGAAAGAACAGCGTGAGAAATATGGGGATAATTGCCTGTTGATGGATAATGGGGATATCCTGCAAGGTCAGCCTACAGCTTACTATTATAATTTCATGGATACCGTGTCTACTCATGTTGCGGCGGATATGATGAATTATATGGGATATGTGGTAGGTAATATGGGTAACCATGATGTAGAGACTGGGCATGCGGTGTACGACCGTTGGATAAAACAGTGCGATTTTCCGGTACTGGGGGCTAACATTATAGACAATGCCACCGGAAAACCTTATCTGAAACCCTACGAGGTGTTGGAGCGTGACGGAGTGAGGATAGCGGTTCTGGGTATGATTACTCCGGCCATTCCTTCATGGTTGCCGGAGAAGTTATGGAGTGGCCTGCATTTTGAGGAAATGGAGCCCTGCGCACGTAAGTGGGTGAAGATTATAAAGGAAAAAGAGAACCCCGATGTCATTGTGGGATTGTTTCATGCTGGAAAGTCGGGCAACGTGTTGGGACAGGTGGTGGAAGATGCCTCTATGGATGTTGCCAAACGGGTCCCGGGCTTTGATGTGGTGCTGATGGGGCACGACCATACAAGGGAATGTGTAAAGGTGCAGAATGTGGCAGGAGACAGTGTGTTGGTCATTGATCCGGCAAACAATGCCAATGTGGTTTCGGATGTGACCCTGACCGTAACAAAGAAAGATGGGAAAGTAGTGGAGAAGTCGGTGGAAGGTAGATTGGCGGATATGAACAAGTATCCTGTCAGCCGGGAGTTTATGGATAAGTTTGCCCCTCAATACAAGGCTGTAAATGACTTTGTATCCCGTAAAATCGGTACAATTTCACGTACCATCACAGCGAAGGATGCTTATTTCGGTTCTTCTCCTTTCATAGACCTGATTCATCAGTTGCAATTGGAAATTTCGGGTGCTGAAGTGTCTTTCTGTGCTCCGTTGTCCTTCCGGGCAGAGATTAAAGAAGGAGACATCTATGTGAGTGATATGTTCAATTTGTACAAGTACGAGAACATGCTGTATGTGATGGAACTTTCGGGCAAGGAAATTAAAGGTTTCCTGGAAATGGCATACGCCATCTGGACTAATCAGATGAAGAGTTCCGAGGACCACCTGATGCTTTTCAAGGAGCCGGTGGAGAAGGGGAAGCGTGCTAATTTCAAGAATTTCAGCTTTAACTTTGATTCTGCCGCAGGTATTAATTATACGGTGGACGTGACCAAGCCGGCAGGAGAGAAAATCACGATTCAGAGCATGTCGGACGGGACTCCTTTCAGTATGGATAAGGTTTATAAAGTGGCTTTGAATTCTTACCGTGGGAACGGTGGCGGAGATTTATTGACCCTTGGAGCAGGAATTTCCAAGGAAGATTTGGCAAAACGTATTATTTTTGCAACCGATAAGGATTTGCGTTATTATCTGATGCAATATATTGAGCAGGAAAAAGTGCTGCATCCTCATGCTATGCACCAGTGGAAGTTTATTCCGGAGGAATGGACTGTGCCTGCCGCGAAAAAAGACTATCAATTGTTGTTTGGCGAGGAAAAGAAATAAATAGTTGAGCAAGAGAAGGTACATAGTAGCCCCGTTATTACTTGCTGGCGCTGTTTTTAACGTATCAGGTAAGCATCACTTTGTTTACCCACGTTCATATTGTGAACGGGGTGATGATTGTGCACTCTCATCCTTCGTCCGAAAAACACCATACGCATACCACAGGACAGGTAATCTCAATTGCTCATCTGAGCACTATCCAGACTCTGGAGCCCGGGGGGCAGACAGAGATGACTGTATTCCGTCCTTTGTTGTATGTTTTGGAATATAAGATAAATACTTTCCGCGCGAAAGCGCTTTGCGCGCAATGTATCCATTTGCGCGCTCCTCCTTTTTATTGCTGAAACATAAGGTATATCTGTTGACGGGATACATTCGGATAATCCGTTCAACAGATGCGGATGTGCTTTTGCCGTAGAGCTGCACACATTCTTTAATTGAATAAACCGAAACATTTTAGTAATAGAAAAAATAGATGAAACAATATATTCTGTTACTCGTGCTCATGGTGATGGGTGCGGGTATCAATGCGTATGCAGAAGATGTAAATCCTGTGAAGGAAGGCAATGTGATTTCAGGTCATGTAGTGGAAAAAGGCACGGAGAACAGCCTTCCGTATGCTACCATATTGATTGTGGAAACCGGGGAAGGTACGGTGAGTAACGAGGACGGGGAGTTCCGTTTCAAGAAGGTTCCGGCAGGAAAGTACACATTGAGGGTTCAGCTACTGGGCTATGAGACACAGGAAAAGAAAGTGACCGTCAGTAACGACTTCACGGTAGATGTTCATTTTTTGATGAGTGACGAAAGTATTATGACGGACGAGGTAGTCGTATCGGCCAATCGCAATGAGACAAGTCGCAAGGTGGCTCCGGTGGTAGTCAATGTGATGAATGCCAAGCTGTTCGAATCGGTGAATTCTACCGATTTGGCTAAATCCTTGAATTACCAGTCGGGGTTGCGTGTGGAGAACAACTGCCAGAACTGCGGCTTCCCTCAAGTGCGTATCAATGGGCTGGAAGGACCTTATTCTCAGATTCTTATCAATAGTCGTCCGGTAGTCAGTGCTCTGTCCGGTGTGTATGGCTTGGAGCAGATTCCGGTGAATATGATAGAGCGTATAGAGGTTGTCCGCGGAGGAGGGTCGGCCTTGTTTGGTGCTAATGCAGTGGGCGGAACCATCAATATCATCACGAAAGACCCCATCAACAATTCATTTCAAGTTTCTTCAACAATGTCCAATATGAACGGCAAGGTGTGGGAACAGTATATGGGAGCCAATGCCTCTTTGGTGTCAAAAGACAATACGTATGGCATCGCTTTGTATCAGTCTTATCGGAACCGTAATCCGTATGATGCGGACGGGGACGGTTTCTCGGAGTTGGGAAAGCTGAATATGAATACGTTCGGGCTGCGCACCTATTACCGTCCTACGCAGTTCAGCCGTATCAGTCTGGAATATCATACCACGAATGAGTTCCGCCGCGGAGGGAATAAATTTGATTTGCAGCCGCACGAAACGGATATCACCGAACAGACTAAGCATGTCATCAATAGTGGCGGATTGAGTTATGATCTGTTTTGGAAAGAATACAAGCATAAGCTTTCTTTCTATTCTTCCATCCAGCATACCGACCGTAACAGTTATTATGGTGCGCAACAGGATGCGAATGCATACGGAAAGACGAAAGACCTGACTTGGGTGGCAGGTGGCATGTATGTGGGTAATTTTGAGAAAGTTTTATTCTCTCCTGCTACTTTTACCGCCGGGCTGGAGTATCAGAACAACTCCCTGCACGATGTTATGACCGGTTATCACCGTGATATGAAACAGGATGTGCGTATTGCCAGCGCTTTTGTGCAGAACGAATGGAAAATGAATCAGTTTGTATTCCTGGCCGGGTTCCGTCTGGATGACCATAACCTGATTGACAACCCCATCTTCAGCCCCCGTCTGAACCTGCTCTACAAACCCAGTGACAAACTACAGGCGCGCATCACCTGGTCCACCGGTTTCCGTGCGCCGCAGGCTTATGATGAAGACTTGCACGTTACGGCAGTAGGAGGTGAGGGCGTGCTTATCAAGTTGGCGGAAGGGCTGAAGCCTGAGCATTCTAACAGCATCAGCGGCTCCATTGACTGGACGGCGAATATCGGTCATTTCCAGACCAATTTGTTATTGGAAGGGTTCTATACCGGATTGGATGACGTATTTGTACTGGAGGATATGGGCCATGACGAGAATGGTAACAAGGTGAAGGAGCGTCGTAACGGTAACGGGGCACGTGTGTATGGCGTGAATCTGGACGGAAAGATTGCACATGGACGTGATGCGGCTTTACAGGTGGGCTTCACGGTGCAGCGCAGCGAATATACTGAGCTGGAGGCATGGAGTGAGAATCCTGAGGTAGCGCCGGTGAAGCGGATGCCCCGTACTCCTGACTATTACGGTTATTTCACATTGACATCTGCTCCGTTCAAGAATTTCGACTGCTCCTTGTCCGGTGTGTACACAGGCCGGATGCATGTGCCGCATTTCGCACCGACAGAGTTGCCCGAGGAATATATAGGACAATATATCGCTAAAGATGAAATGGTGCATACTCCTGATTTCTTTGATTTGAATGTGAAACTGAATTATACGTTTGTATTGAATGACCATATCAAGTTGCAATTGAACGGTGGAGTGCAGAATATCTTTAATGCTTTCCAAAAGGATTTGGACAAAGGTGGTTATCGTGACTCGGGTTATTTCTATGGGCCTACACAGCCTAGAACGTATTTTGTGGGGATCAAGATTACGAATTGAATAATCTGCTGATTTGTCAATGTGCTAATATGTCAATGGGGTACGCTTTGTTCCGCATGGCACATTAGCACATTGTCACATTGACAAATTAACAGATTGATTTATTACCAACTACTGACAAGTGACTATACTTTTCTGTAATCCGGAATCCCGGATCGGGATAATTATATAAGGGAAAGCGGTGTTCTGTTTCTCCTTCCATATATTTCCACAGACTGGCATATTCTTCTTTCTTCTCGCCCATTTCCTGCAATTGCAGCATATATTGCCAGATAGACTTGTTTTCCTTGATGTATATTTTTTTCATCTGATGAATAATCGGACTATGCTGGCGGGTTGGGTCATGGTCAAATTCCAGTATCCGTTTTCCCTCTTTTGTCATACCGATAGTTACGAAAGTCATGCTCTTGCCTATACCCGGCAGGTTCAGTACGTTGCGGTCTGTTGCTACGAAAGGAATCTGATGGAAGGTGCAGAAACGCTGTACGGCTGCCGCACGGTCTTTACTGTTTCTCAACAGGTTCAAAAACTCCTTTTCTTGCTCTGCGGAGAGTTTTTCCCATACCTTTTCCTCTTCTTTCTCCTGCAAGGAGCGGCTGTTAGGTGCAAATACGGCATAATTCTCCTCAAATCCTTTTACCGAGAAGGTGTAATAGCATAGTACACCCAGCCCATTCAATACTTTGCGCAGCTTGGCGGTGTGTCCGCGACGGGAAGCCGCCACATTATATACTAACTGGTTGGTGATAGTCCACCCGGCTGCCAGTATCTTGCGGATAGCTTCACGCGCTTCGGGTGTTACTTCCAGCGGAGTCTGGAAATGCGTTTGAATCAGAAATTGGCTGACTCCTACGGCAGATGCCTTTTCTTTGAACTCGCGTAAGATTTCCAATAGCTCGTCATTGATTCGCATGGGCAGATATACCGGGAGCCGGCTGCCCAAGCGTACTCGTTGCAGTTCCGCATATTTCTCTCCTTCGGCGCGGTGCAGGTTTGCGTTCCGTTTGCGGACAGCCATTTTGTAGACGGCTTTCAGTATATTGCGCAGGGTCTTGTTCTGGCTCATCAATGCATCGCCTCCTGTAATCAGGATATCCCTGAGCTGAGTGTCGTTCTCGAAATATTCCATCAGTTTTCTCAACCTCTTGTCCCAGCTCTCTTTCGGCTTCAATTCCTCGAAGTTGAAGTTCAGACGTTCACTTTGAAAGTCGTACATGCGCTGGCAGGATGCACATAGGCCGCCGCAGGCACGTCCCATCGAGTCGGGGATAAGAATGGCCACATCGGGATAACGGCGGTGAATGTTGTGTCCGTCCGGCAGCGTTGGGCTTTCCGTCCTCTACTGCATCTTCTTTTTCCCATGCGTGGATGTTACCGTAAGTTTCTACCAATTGGGAAGAGTACAAGATATAGCTGCGTATGGCTTCGTCATCATATCCTTTTCCGGTAGGATTCAATAATGACAAATAATAAGGGGTGATGAAGACAGGCATTCCTTTCTTGCGTGCTTTGTGATAAAGCTGCAAGGTTTCTTCGGACAAGGAGTTGCCTAGCATCCGGTTCAGTTCGGTAGGGCTTTTTATGGCCATTGCCAGATGAAAACGGGCTTCGTTCCACCATTGGCAGACCAGCCGGCGTTTATCCTCTTCCGTGCTTCCTTCAGGAAAAAGGTAGCGGCTGGAGGGTGCGTGTCTGTTTTCTATTTTCTGGATAAGAAGGGAGATGATACGTTCTTTGTTTTGTCGGCGGATAGCCCGGACATCCTCATTCAGTCCGCTGGGCCAGCGTTTCATCCACTGTTGCACTTGTTTTTCATCAGGTAGCTCCTCTTCTTCGTGATAAAGCCGGTCGAACTGGTGATACAGGTCAATCCATAAATCAACGGAAATCTCTTCATTGATGATACGATTCGTTAAAAACTTCCAAAGCAGTGAGATGGTTTCTATTTTAATCTCCTGTTCTGTAGAGGCTTCGTAAATGGTTTTTCCATCGTTATCTATCAGTCTTTTAATTTGCCTTGCGGCAGCAGGATTGTAAATAGGACCGGATAATAGATAATCGTTCAGCTTGTTTTTGAAAGCTGTTTCATCCTGGCTTTCTGAAGCTAATGAAGTGAGTTGGGTTAATCGGGTTTCGAATAGTGTTTTAATGCCATGGGTGGATAACATCTTATTCTTTTGTTTCATAAGCAAACGGTTGTTAAAAAAGTGAATACTATAAATAACATATTTCTCGTAGAAAAGTTATCAAACTGTTAACTTCATGCTGCTAAGATAGTAAAAAAGCTTCTTTTATGCAAATTCATTAACAAAAAGACGCTTTTTATAAATAGCATTATTTTGTAGAGTACATTTGCTTTGTGCTTTCGTCTTTTTTTAAAGCCCGGAGCTTTTATCGGGAAACGAAGAAATTCGTAATTTTGTAGAGCTTTGCTTGTTTGCAGGTCAATCAAGCTGAAGAGAAACCTCATTTTAATAAATGGAAAAACAACATAGAAGTAAATAAATGGAACTGAAACAACTTTTTACCTTTGCAGCAGCCTGTTCGCTGGCACTTTCGGTGTCGGCTCAAGATAGAGTACACTATACAGGCACAGAGCTGTCTAACCCTACCTATCATGACGGACAATTATCACCTGTGGTAGGAGTACACAATATTCAGGTGATGCGTGCCAACCGGGAACATCCTGCACCCGATAACGGCAATGGATGGACATACAATCATCAGTCCATGTTGGCTTATTGGAACGGACAATTCTATATGCATTATCTTTCCGATCCTTCGGACGAGCATATTCCTCCCTCACAAACTTTCCTGATGACCTCGAAAGACGGTTATCACTGGACAAACCCGGTGACCCTTTTCCCTATCTACCGGGTTCCCGATGGCTATACCAAGCCCGGACGCACAGACAAGGCGAAAGATCTGGATGCCATCATGCATCAGCGTGTAGGCTTTTATGTGTCAAAGAGCGGCAGACTGATAGCCATGGGAAACTATGGTGTGGCACTGGACAAGAAAGATGACCCGAATGACGGGAACGGAATAGGCCGTGTGGTTCGCGAAATTAAAAAGGACGGTTCCTTCGGCCCCATTTATTTCATTTATTATAACCATGCGTTCAATGAAAAGAATACCTCTTATCCTTATTTTAAACGGAGTAAAGACAAGGAGTTTGTAAAAGCCTGTCAGGAGATTCTGGATAATCCCCGCTACCGTATGCAGTGGGTGGAGGAAGCCGACCGCAATGACCCGTTGATTCCTTTACACAAAGAATACAAAGCGTATTGTGACTATACCTTGCCCGACGGCCGTTTGGTAAGCCTGTGGAAACATGCCCTGACTTCCATCAGCGAGGATGGCGGGAACACATGGGCGCAACCGGTGGAACGTGCGAAAGGTTTTGTAAACAGTAATGCGAAGATTTGGGGGCAGCGTTTGAGTGACGGTACATACGCCACGGTGTATAATCCTTCCGAGTTCCGTTGGCCGCTGGCTATCTCGCTCAGTAAGGACGGGCTGGAATATACGACCTTGAATCTGGTGCACGGCGAGATTACACCGATGCGTTACGGAGGTAATTATAAATCATTCGGTCCTCAGTATGTACGGGGTATTCAGGAAGGTAACGGGACTCCTCCCGATGGTGATTTATGGGTGACTTACAGTATGAATAAAGAGGATATGTGGGTGTCTCATATTCCTGTGCCTGTCCGCGCACACGCCAGCGAGCATGCTGACGACGATTTTGCCGGCTACAAAGATTTGAGCGAACTGACCGACTGGAATTTGTATTCCTTGCAGTGGGCTCCCGTATCACTGGATGGAAAATGGCTGGTGCTGCAAGACAAGGACTTATTCGATTATGCCCGTGTGGAGCGTAAGATACCTGCTACAAAAGAACTGAAAGTATCTTTCGAACTGATGGCGGAACAGAACGATAAAGGACTTTTGCAGATAGAATTTCTGGATGAAAACGGCATTGCCTGTTCCCGTCTGGAACTGACTCCCGATGGACTTTTCCGTGCCAAAGGAGGTGCGCGGTTTGGTAATTTGTTGAAGTATGAACCGGGCAAGACGTATAAGGTGGAAGTGGAACTCTCTGTTGCCAACCGCATGGTAATTGTCTATGTGGATGGAAAGAAAGTGGGGCAACGTATGTTCTTTGCACCCGTTCCGGCCATCGAGAGAGTGATGTTCCGCACCGGAGCGCAACGGACTTATCCTACGGTGGATACCCCGGCAGACTGGTATGGTATTCTGCCGAATGCAGGTGAGCAAGAACCTTTGTGCACCTATCGTATAGCCCATTTCAAGACGGCTTCTGCTGATAAGGATGCCGGTGCAGCCTTCTTGAAATATAAGGATTTCAAGCCCTACGTGGATTATTTCAACAGCATGGAGGATGAGAATATAGCCCAGGCTGTTCCCAATGCCCGCGCATCTCAATGGATGGAAGAAAACATACCTCTTTTCGAGTGCTCTCAAAAGAACTTCGAGAAAATGTATTATTATCGTTGGTGGACGCTGCGCAAGCACATCAAGGAAACTCCGGTGGGCTATGGTATGACCGAATTCTTGGTAAACCGTTCGTATGCCGATAAATACAATCTGATAGCTTGTGCCATCGGTCATCATATTTATGAGAGCCGCTGGTTGCGTAATTCGGAATACTTGAATCAGATTATCCATACTTGGTATCGGGGTAACGAAGGAGGCCCGATGGCTAAAATGACCAAGTTCAGCTCGTGGAATGCGGATGCGGTACTGGGACGTTACATGGTCGATGGAAACAAGGAATTCTTGTTGGATATGGTAAAGGATTTGGAAGCGGAATATACCCGTTGGGAAAAGACAAACCGCCTGCCCAATGGACTTTACTGGCAGGGAGATGTGCAGGATGGTATGGAAGAATCCATCAGCGGAGGCCGTCGTAAGCAATATGCCCGTCCCACTATCAACAGTTATATGTATGGCAACGCCAAAGCGCTCTCTCTTATCGGCATCATGACAGGAGATGAGGGCATGGCCATGAAATATGGATTGAAAGCCGATTCCATTAAAACATTGGTACAGGATAAGTTGTGGAACACAGACCATCATTTCTTTGAAACGATGCGTGGAGATGCGTCCGCCGAGGTACGCGAGGCTATCGGCTATATCCCTTGGTATTTCAATTTGCCGGATGCTTCTTCCAAATACACTGTGGCATGGAAGGAAGTGATGGACGAGAAAGGTTTTTCCGCACCTTACGGACTTACCACTGCCGAGCGCCGTCATCCTGAGTTCCGCACGCATGGCGTAGGTAAGTGTGAATGGGATGGGGCTATCTGGCCGTTTGCATCTGCACAGACTTTGACGGCAATGGCCAATTTTATGAATAATTATCCTCAGACTGTATTGACAGACAGCGTGTATTTCCATCAAATGGAACGCTATGTGGAGTCGCAACATCATCGTGGGCGTCCCTACATCGGCGAGTATCTGGATGAGGTAACCGGTTATTGGTTGAAAGGGGATCAGGAACGCAGCCGTTATTACAATCATTCTACTTTTAATGATTTGATGATTACCGGTTTGATAGGACTCCGTCCGCGCATGGATAACACAGTGGAGGTGAATCCGTTGATTCCCGAAGGAAAATGGGATTATTTCTGTTTGGATAATGTGTTGTACCATGGCCGTAACCTCACTATTTTGTGGGATAAGGACGGTAGCCGTTACCAGCGTGGAAAAGGTCTGCATATCTATGTGGATGGAAAGGAAGTGGGACATGCCGATACATTGACCCGTGTCCTTTGTGAGAATGTGCTATAATTTTGAATAAAGGGGATGTCTTAAGATAATAAACAGACTGTTGAAAGAAAAATGAATTACAGAAAATTCTTAATAGCCGCTTTGTTAGTTATGTCTTTCGCCGTGCAGGCGAAAGACATAACTGTTACCCGCCTGACGTGTGAGATGCGCGAAGGAAGAGTGACCACCTCTGATACCCCTCGTCTGGGATGGCAGATGAGTTCGCCGGAAAATGGCACGCGGCAGACCGCTTATGAGATAGAGGTTCGGGATGTATGGGCAGGAAAAGTAGTCTGGAACAGCGGCAAAGTAAAATCCGCTCAAAGCCAGTTGGTTTCCTGTGCGGATGCGGCCTTGGAGAAGGACAGGCATTATACTTGGCGTGTCCGTGTTTGGGATGAGGCTGATACGCCTTCGGCATGGAGCGCCCCCTCTGATTTCAGTATCCTGACTTCCGAAGCGGCTTTCGCCGGCAGTGAATGGATTGGGGCTATTACCCGTAAGGATGCCCGCATCCCCGAAGGCCGGAAATATCATGGCAGTGAACTGAAAAAGCCTGAGGCAAAGGCCGCCTGGGCTGCTGTGGATACTTTGGCAAAGAAAAGTATTTATCTGCGCCGCGAGTTCCATGTGGCAAAAAAAGTGAAAGACGCCACAGCGTATGTATGTGGCTTGGGCTTTTACGAGTTTTCGCTGAATGGAGAAAAAGTGGGAGACAGTGAATTTGCCCCTCTTTGGAGCGACTATGACAAAAGTGTCTATTATAATACTTATGATGTCACCTCGCAAGTGAAGAAAGGAGGTAACGCCATCGGAGTCCTGCTGGGAAATGGATTTTACAATGTGCAAGGCGGCCGCTATCGTAAACTGCAAATCAGTTTCGGCGCTCCCACGCTTCGTTTCCGGATGGTGGTGAATTATGAAGACGGAACCAGTGAAACGATTGTTTCCGGAAAGGACTGGAAGTACGATTTCAGTCCCGTACTGTTCAATTGCATCTATGGCGGAGAAGATTATGACGCCCGCCGTGAGCAGAAAGGCTGGAACATGTTCGGTTTTAAAGAGCAGGATTGGCATCCTGTCGTGATTCAGGAAGCCCCCAAAGGGGTGCTTCGTCCGCAGATAGCGCAACCGGTAAAGATCATGGAGCGTTATGATATCCGGAAAGTGACCAAGCTCACCGCTGAACAGATAACAGCCGCCTGCAAGTCAACCAAACGGACGGTGGACCCGTCTGCCTTTGTGCTGGATATGGGACAGAACCTGGCCGGTTTCCCCGAAATTACCGTCCGTGGAAAGAAAGGGCAGAAAATAACCTTGCTTGTATCCGAATCCCTGACGGACGAAGGAGCTTGCAATCAGCGTCAGACCGGCAGACAACATTATTATGAATATACTTTGAAAGGGGAGGGAGTGGAGACTTGGCACCCCCGTTTCTCCTACTATGGCTTCCGGTATATTCAGGTGGAAGGCGCTGTGCTGAAAGGGCAAAAAAACACCTTGCATCTTCCGGTGATCCAGAAGATACAATCGTGCTTTGTTTATAATTCGGCTCCTAAGGTATCCACATTCCAATGTTCCAATCGTATATTCAATGAGGCCCATCGGCTGATAGAGAAGGCGGTGCGAAGCAATATGCCTGTCTCTTATACACATCTCCGAGCCCACGAGACACTGAGCGATCTC
>ENA-OYWC01000393-OYWC01000393.1-human-gut-metagenome-genome-assembly--contig:-NODE-393-length-17663-cov-6.793105_pt1 | contig 17663 bp, 20 predicted proteins | sample MGYA00244165_ERZ653387 | MGnify/ENA primary metagenome ERZ653387 (study PRJEB26926, sample SAMN06164974) | human gut metagenome | biome: ENVO:00009003; feature: ENVO:2100002; material: ENVO:00002003...
CGGAGACCGTGGCCGCCGAGGTGGGCGTGGACGCTGTGTACGCCGAGGTGCTGCCGGAGGACAAGGCCGCGTTTATCCGGCAGGAAAAGGCGAAGGGCCACACCGTTATCATGGTGGGAGACGGCGTCAACGACTCCCCTGCCCTGTCGGAGGCGGACGCGGGCATCGCCATCTCCACCGGCGCGGCCATCGCTCGGGAGATCGCCGACATCACCGTTGCCTCGGAGGATCTGTTTGCGCTGGTAACACTGCGCAGGCTCGGTGAGGCACTGATGGAGCGTATCCACGGCAGCTACCGCTTCATCGTGGGCTTCAACCTGACGCTGATCGCGCTGGGTGTGGCGGGGGTACTGCCGCCCACCACCTCAGCATTGCTGCACAACGGCTCCACGCTGGGCATCAGCCTGCGGAATATGACCGACCTGCTGGACGATGAAGAAAATACCCAGAAATAAACAAGCAAGTGAGGGAGCAGAGAGGCGGCAAGGTGCTTCTCTGCTCCTTGCCGGCACCGTGTTATTAGCGTTAGGGGGGCGGATAAACGCGGAGCATAACAAAACCCGTATCAGTTTAACTGGTACGGGCTTTGTTGAATAATAAGACCGGCGGAGACCGATGCCGCCAGCAGGACACAGAACACAGCATCCCACGCCGAGAACCGAAGCGACAGATAATTGCTCTTGCGGCGCTTTAACTCGATGCCCCGTGTTTCGGCGGAGGCGGAAAGCGTCTCGGCGATGCGGATGACACGCAAAGCCATCGGCACGGTCAGTATTTCGATATAGGATGGCAGCGCTCGCAGCTTCTGAAGCGGTGTTGCAAATGCGCCCCGCGTCCGGATGGACTGCCGCAGTACCGTTGTGGCAATTCTGGAACGCCGGGAGTACACAGGCTGCACGGTGAACTTCAAGACTTACACCAATTCTATCTGGGATAAGAAGCAAAGGGATAATCCCATTGAAAAGCAGGCGATTTTCCCCAATACCCACGAGCGCATTATCGACGATGATGTGTTTGAAAAGGTGCAGGAGATCCGCTCATCCGTGTCAAAGTCTTGGAACGACTGGTTCTCAAGCACATTCAGGCGGTTATGGGGTATATCCTGCGACACGAGGATTATTTCCGCACGATCATGGAGGAACAGCTCCGCGTGGAAAGCTATGAGCAAATCCGCATCCGCAGAAAGCGTCTGGAAAGCAACGAACGCCGTATTGCCGAGCTGAAAAGACTGTTCATCAAGATTTATGAGGACAACGCCAGCGGGCGGCTGACGGATGAATGCTATGATATGCTGAGCCAGACCTATGAAGCGGAGCAGAAGCAGTTGGAAGTGGAAGCGATCACCTTGCAGCAGGAGATTGAAGTACAGGAACGACAGAACGAAAACATTGAAAAGTTCATTCAGAAAGCGCACAAGTATGTCGGCATTGAGGAACTGGACGGCTACGCTCTGCGTGAGCTGGTGTCCGCAATCTATGTGGACGCTCCGGACAAGTCCAGCGGCAAGCGGGTACAGCACATCCATATCAGGTACGACGGGCTGGGCTTTATCCCTCTGGATGAACTGATGAAAAAGGAAACAGCGTGACCGAAGTCACGCCGTACCCCATGGAAACACAAGGTTTTCATCATTTTTTGATTTTACTGTTTTACGACCACCCGGCAATTCGCCGCGGGGCTTTGTAAAGCGGGAAAAGCTGGCTGTTCCGGCCGCGAAAAAACAGCCACCCGGATGGGTGGCTGTTTTTTGCTTGCAAAAGAACTTACTTCAGCTCGACCTTGCCGCCGGCCTCTTCGACCTGCTTCTTCATAGCCTCGGCATCGTCCTTGGACAGGCCTTCCTTCAGGGTGTGGGGCACGCCCTCAACGGCAGCCTTGGCCTCGGCCAGGCCCAGACCGGTGATCTCGCGGACGACCTTGATGACCTTGATCTTCTGAGCGGCGTCGAAGCCAGCCAGGACCACGTCGAACTCGGTCTTCTCCTCAGCGGCGGGAGCAGCAGCGCCGGCGGCGGGAGCAGCCATAGCGGCGGCGGAAACGCCGAACTCCTCCTCCAGAGCGTGCACCAGCTCGGACAGCTCCAGAACGGTCAAACCCTTGATCTCTTCGATCATAGCAGTAATCTTCTCAGACATTGTGATAGCCTCCTGTTTGTAAGATTTAAATTGATGTTGTGCAGGCCCTGTGCCTGCGATGGAAAGGGGGCCGAATTACTCGGCGGCAGCGCCGTTCTTCTCGGCGATCTGCTTCAGCACGCAAGCCAGACCGGAAATAGGGGCCAGCATGGTGCCCAGGACCTGCGCCTGCAGCACGGGCAGGGCGGGAATGGACGCCAGCGCGTTCACGGTCTCCATGGAGACGACCTTGCCCTCCATGAAACCGCCCTTGATCTCGAACTTGTCCTTCAGCTTCTTTGCGTAGTCCGCCATCACACGGGCCGGGGCGACTGGATCGTCAACACAGATAGCCAGAGAAGTGGTACCGTTGAGCTGATCGTCCAGTTCGTTCAGACCGCAGTTGTTGAAAGCGAAACGCAGCAGGGTGTTCTTGATGACAGCGTACTCAATGTTGTTCTTACGGCACTCAGCGCGCAGAGCGGTATCCTCTGCCACGGTGATGCCCTTGTAATCAACGATGACACCGGCTGCGGAATTCTGCAGCTTTTCGGTCAGCGCCGCCACGATCGCCTGCTTTTCAGACAGAACCTTTGCGTTGGGCATTCTTTGATTTCACCTCCGTTAGAATTGTCGGTGCGTTCAAAAAAGGAAACCGTCCTCATGCCAAAGGACATGAGGACGGTAAAAGCAATCAAAATGACTTGCCATCCTCGGCAGGACTTACGGCTTTCGCCACCTGCTGTCTTTGGAACGCAACCAATATTATATCCAAGGCTTCACAGCTTGTCAAGCCAAAGATAACAATTTTCCGGCATTTTCAGGACACTTCCTGAAAGCGCCCCGGGTACCAAGATACCGAGCCGCCGTTCAGATCTCCGCGCAGATTTTTCGCTGGGCAAGGCGAAGCCTCGCAGGAATACTTTGTGTATTTCAAGAGGCTTCAACGCAGGCCGGCGGGAAATCTGCCGGTGAGCTGTGCGGTGGAGTCGGTATCGCGGTGCCCTCACAAAATCACAGCTGCTTGTTGGCGTTCATCTTCACGCCGGGGCCCATGGTGGAAGCGGCCACGCAGGACTTGATATACTGACCCTTGGCAGCGGCGGGCTTGGCCTTGATGATAGCGCCGATGAGGGCGGAATAGTTCTCAAACAGCTTGTCAGCGCCGAAGGACACCTTGCCGATGGGGCAGTGGATGATGTTGGTCTTGTCCAGACGATACTCGACCTTACCGGCCTTCGCCTCCTGAACAGCCTTGGCGGCGTCGGGAGTCACGGTGCCGGACTTGGGAGAGGGCATCAGACCCTTGGGGCCCAAGACCTTACCCAGACGACCCACAACGCCCATCATGTCGGGGGTGGCGACGACCACGTCGAAGTCGAACCAGTTTTCCTTCTGGATCTTCTCCACCAGGTCCATCTCGCCCACATAGTCGGCGCCGGCGGCCTTGGCAGCCTCGGCCTTGTCGCCCTTGGCGAACACCAGGACGCGGACGGACTTGCCGGTGCCGTTGGGCAGCACGATGGCGCCGCGGACCTGCTGGTCAGCGTGACGGGAGTCCACACCCAGCTTGACGTGCAGCTCCACGGTCTCGTCGAACTTGGCGGAAGCGGTCTTGCAGATCAGCTCCAGACCCTCCTTGGGATCATACAGCGTAGCCTTGTCGATCTGCTTGGCGCTCTCTTGATATTTCTTACCTCTAAACATTTCTTACACCCTCCTTACTCGCCGACCACGACGCCCATGGAACGGGCGGTACCGGCGATCATGCTCATGGCGGCTTCCAGAGACGCGGCGTTCAGGTCGCGCATCTTCAGCTCGGCGATCTTCTGAATGGAGGCCTTGGAAATGGTGGCGACCTTCTCCTTGTTGGGAACGCCGGAACCGGACTCAATGTTGCACTCCTTCTTGATGAGGACAGCCGCGGGAGGGGTCTTGGTGATAAAGCTAAAGGAACGGTCGGCATACACGGTGATGACCACGGGGATGATCAGGCCCATGTCATTCTTGGTGCGCTCGTTGAATTCCTTGGTAAAGGCAGCGATGTTGATGCCGTGCTGACCCAGGGCCGGGCCAACGGGGGGTGCGGGAGTTGCTTTGCCCGCGGGGATCTGCAGTTTGACGTATCCAACTACTTTCTGTGCCATTTGTAGGCACCTCCTTCAATAAAATGTGGTAGCGGCGGGGATACTTGCCGCTTTTGGCGAGACGCGCAGCGTCTCTCCCACTTTGCCGGCACACCTGTACCGGACTTCCGCGCAGACGCTCTGCGCTCAGTTGCTGCTGACCTCGACCTGGTCCAGTTCGAGATCAACGGGGGTCTCGCGTCCGAACATGGATACGACCACGCGCACCCGGTTCTTCTCCGGCTCGATCTCCTCCACGGTACCGGTGAAGCTGGACAGCGGGCCCTCGGTGATACGCACCGTGTCGCCCACATGGTAGAGCACGACGATCTCGCGCTTTTCCATGCCCAGCGCCGCCACCTCGTCCTCGGTCAGGGGGATAGCCTTGTTGGCTTCGCCCACGAAGCCGGTGACGCCGCGGATGTTGCGGATCAGGTGCCAGGTATCGTCCGTCATGACCATCTTGATGAGGACATAGCCGGGAAATACCTTCCGCTGCACTTCCTTCATCACGCCGGTCTCGGTAACCTCGGTGACCGTCTCCATCGGGATCTCGGTCTTGAGGACCATGTCCTCCATCCCGCGGTTCACCACGGACTTTTCGATGGCGGCCTTTACCGCGTTTTCATAGCCGGAATAGGTATGTGCTACATACCACTTTGCGTTATCAGCCATGTCCTGTACCTTAGAACAGACCGATGAGGGTATCCACCGCCAGCACGGCCACGGCATCAAAGATCCAGATCGCCGCGCCCACGATCAGGGAGCACAGCAGGACGGTGCCGGTGTTCTTGGCGGTAGTCTTGCCATCAGGCCAAACGACCTTCTTCAGTTCGCTTCTCATCTCGCGGAACCACTTGCCGCGATCCTTACTGACCTTCTTCTCTTCAGCCATGTCAATATCTCCTTCCGGTTACTTCGTCTCGCTATGGACGGTGTGCTTTCTGCAGAAGGGGCAATACTTGTTCAGCTCAAGCTTGTCAGGGGTATTCTTCTTGTTCTTCATCGTGTTGTAGTTTCTCTGCTTGCACTCGTTGCATCTCAAAGTGATCTTCACGCGCATTAACGGCACCTCCTTATTAGATTAGGCTTCCGTTCCGGAACGCCCTTTTGCCTCCCTGCCGGATGGTCCCCCTCTGCACGCTCGAAGCGAAAAAGCGCGCAAAAAGAAAGCACCCACTCACAGGTAATGTTCACTATACCACACTTTCCCCCGCCGGTCAACCGTTTTTTGCAGAAAAATCCCGTATTTTTCGCGGTTTCGTCCCATTTTCTGTTGCTTCCCGCCGCCATTTTGTGTATGATAGAGCCGATATGAAAAAAACGCGGCGGCTGCCGCCGCGAAAAGTGAGGTACATCCCCATGAAGATCATGGCCATCGACTACGGTGACGCCCACACCGGCATCGCCATTTCCGACTATACCGAGACGCTGGCGGGCTACTCCGACACCCTCCACTCCCGCCGGCAGGAGGAGGTGCTCTCCGGCATACAGCGGCTCATCGCCGAGCACGGCGTACAGCTGCTGGTGCTGGGCTACCCCCGGAACATGGACGGCACCGAGGGGCCTCGGGCCGAGAAATGCGCCGCCTTCGGCGCGCTGCTGCGGCAGGCGACCGGGCTGAAGGTCATCCTCTGGGACGAGCGCCGCACCACCATCGACGCCCACAACATCCTGTTTCAGAACGGGCAGAACGCCAAAAAGCGGAAGAAGACCGTGGACGCGGTAGCCGCTGCGCTGATGCTGGAGGGCTATCTGACCCGCCGGCGGCTGGAGGGCGCGAAATGACGGACGTTATCGTTATCGGCGGCGGCGCCAGCGGCATGATGGCGGCGCTGACCGCCGCGGAAAACGGCCGCAGCGTCGTCCTGCTGGAACGGCAGAGCCGGGTGGGGCGCAAGCTGCTGGCCACCGGCAACGGCCGGTGCAATCTGACCAACTACCATGTATCTCCCGATCATTACCATGGGGAGGACAGCAGTTTCTGCGCTCACGCGCTGCGCGCCTTTGACACAGGCACAACGCTGCAGTATTTTGCCTCACTGGGACTGCTGACGGTCAGTGAGGACAGCGGCCGCGTCTACCCCATGAGCAACATGGCCGGCAGTGTGCTGGACGTGCTGCGCTACGCGCTGGAGCGCCCCGGCATCCGGGTCTGCACCGGGCAGGCGGTCACCGCCGTAAAGCGAATAGCGGAGGGCTTCACCGTCAGGACCGAGACGGAGGTCTTTGCCGCGCGGAAGGTCATACTGGCCGCCGGCGGAGCCGCCGGCAGCAAGGTGGGCGGCGTCATGGACGGCTATCGTCTAGCCAAGGCGCTGGGGCACCACCGCACCGTGCTGTATCCCTCCCTGGTGCAGCTGAGGACCGATCCCACCTATCCCCGGGCGCTGAAGGGCATCAAGGCCGAGTGCGGCATCGCCATCCTCCGGGGCGGCGAGCGTGTGGCGGAGAACCGCGGCGAGGTGCTGTTCACTGAATACGGCGTCAGCGGCCCGGCGATCTTCGACATCTCCCGGACGGTGTCCACCGGCGGCGAGGGGCTGGTCTGCGCGCTGGACTTCTTCCCCGACTGGGAGCCCCGGGACGTGCTGGACTGGCTGCGCCTGCGCCGGGAGACCATGGGTGCCCACGAGGCCTCCACCCTGCTGGTAGGCTCCTGCCACACCCGGCTGGGGCAGATGCTCTGCAAAGCCGCCGGGTTCACCAGCCAGCGCGCCGCCGACCTCACCGACAGCGATCTGGAGCGCATCGCCCGGCAGGTGAAGCGCTTTGCGCTCCCTATCACCGGCACCTGCGGCTTTGACCAGGCACAGGTCACGGCGGGCGGCCTGCGGACGGAGGAATTTGACCCGGAAACACTGGAAAGCCGTGTCGTTCCGGGGCTGTACGCCTGCGGTGAGGTGCTGGACGTAGACGGCGACTGCGGCGGCTTCAACCTGCAATGGGCCTGGTCGTCCGGGCATCTGGCCGGGCTGCTGCTGTAATAAGTTGACAATAATTTTAATTATGGTAAACCTGTAAACTGCCCGCGGCAGCTTACAGGTTTACTTTTTCGTCTTAATAAAGTCTTAATCCTCCCCCTGCTTGTTTCTTAAGAGGCATTTCGGTACCATGGAGCCAGAAAGGAAAGAAAGGAAGTGCCCCTATGGAACCCACGCTGCGGACCATCAATGCCGTGATCTCGGCGCTGTTTTTTATCTGCTATACCTATCAATTTCTCTATATCCCGCTGGTGCTGCTGAAAAAGCGCCGGCCCCTTCCCCGCCCTGCCGCGTCCCATCGGTACGCGGTGCTCATCGCTGCGCGGAACGAGGAAAACGTCATTGCCGGGCTGCTGGACTCACTGGCCGCGCAGACCTACGATATGTCCCTGGTGACGGTGTTCGTGGCGGCGGACAACTGCACCGACAGCACCGCCGCCATCGCGCGGGCACACGGGGCGGTGGTGTATGAGCGCTTCAATCACGTGAACGTGGGTAAGGGCTATGCCCTGGATTTTCTGCTGCAGCACATCGGCGCAGACTATCCGGAGGGCTTTGACGGCTACTTCGTGTTCGACGCGGACAACATCCTCTCGCCGGACTACCTCGAGCGCATGAACGAAAGCTTCTCCGCCGGAAACGAGATCGTGACCAGCTACCGCAACAGCAAAAACTTCGGCGACAACTGGATCAGCGCCGGGTACGCCCTGTGGTTCCTGCGGGAGAGCCGCTATCTGAACGGCGCGCGGAACCGGCTGGGCAGCAGCGCCGCCGTGGGCGGGACAGGCTTTCTGTTCTCGCAGCGGATACTGGACGAGAGCCATGGCTGGCGGTTCTATCTGCTGACGGAGGATATCGAGTTTTCCATCCACCACATTCTGCGGGGCGAGAGGATCGCCATCTGCGAGGACGCGGTGCTCTATGACGAGCAGCCCACCGATTTCCGGCAGTCCTGCCGGCAGCGGCTGCGCTGGGCCAAGGGCTACATACAGGTGTTCCGCCGCTACGGCGCGGAGCTGCTGAAGGGCACGGCCAAGGGCAGCTGGAGCTGCTTCGATATGTCCATGTCCATCCTGCCGGCATTTATCCTGACGGCCCTGTGTCTGCTGGCCAACCTGACGCTGACGGCGCTGGGACTTATGCAGGGGGACGGCGTATGGTTCGCCATGCGGTCCCTGCTGGAGTGCATGGGCAGTATCCTGGCCACGCTGCTGGTGCTGGGTGGCATCACCGTGGCCAGCGAGTGGCGGCGTATCCACGCGCCGGCGTGGAAAAAGATCGCTTTCACTCTGACGTTCCCGCTGTTCATGCTGACGTACCTCCCCATCTCCATGGCAGCCCTGTTTATGAAGGTGGAGTGGAAGCCCATCCACCACAGCGTGAACCTGACGTCGCTCCCCTCCCCCGCTGTGAAGAATTGACCTTGTGCAAAGGCGGGAATAGGGGTATGATAGATGTATTACTCCCACAGGAGGTCCCTCTATGTACACGATTTTGGTCGTTGATGATGAAAAGGATATTGTCTCCGCGCTGGAGATCTATCTCAAGGCCGAGGGCTACCGGGTGCTGTCCGCCTGCAACGGGAAAGAGGCCCTGGCCGCGGCGGCGCGGGAGGACGTGCACCTCATTCTGATGGATATCATGATGCCCGTGATGGACGGACTGTCCGCCATGGCCCAGCTGCGGCAGACCAGCAACGTACCCGTGATCCTGCTGACCGCCAAGGGCGAGGACACCGACAAGGTACTGGGGCTGAACGTGGGCGCGGACGACTATATCACCAAGCCCTTCAACCCGGTGGAGCTGCTGGCCCGGGTACGCTCACAGCTGCGGCGGTATTTGCAGCTGGGCGGCGGGCAGGTGCAGGCCAGCACGCTCATCATCGGCGGCATCTGCCTGGATGACAACGCCAAGACCGTCACCGTGGACGGCGACCCGGTGGCGCTGACACCCAAGGAGTACGACATCCTGCGGTTCCTCATGCGGAACGCGGGGACGGTGTTCTCCCCCAATGAGATCTACCGCCGGGTGTGGGAGGACGTGCCGCTGAACGCCGCCGGGGCCATCGCCGTGCACATCCGCCACCTGCGGGAAAAGCTGGAGATCAACCCCTCAGAGCCGCGATATATCAAGGTAGTCTGGGGCAAGGGCTATAAGATGGAGGGCGGCATCTCATGAAGGGATTTTTAGACAAGACGTGGGCGAAGGCCGCCGCCTTCGTGCTGACGCTGGTATTCGGCGTGCTGACCGTTCTGGGCGGCGTGGGTGTGGGTATCCTTATCAGCTACGACGTGTTTCTGGACGGCGGCGACTTCCTGCGCCAGACGATGTACGAGGGAAACTGCGTCAGATCCATCGACACCGCCGACAGCTTCCTGCGCGGCACGCTGGCCAATGCGGGCGTGCTGGTCAGTGACGGCACCTATGACTACAGTACCGTTGAAAATGGAGATGTCACCGAGGAGGAGCGGGCTCAGGTGATCAGCGACCTGCCCCGCGTTTTTGCGGAGGAGTTCTCCCGCGATGCCGCCGACTGTCACCTGACCGTCACCGTCAGAGGAAATGGGGAGGTCGTCGGTACCTTTGAAAATTTTGAGCTGACAGACGGTGACAAGCCGCTGTACGCCACGCAGGAGACGTTCACCTACGCGCTGAACACCGGCAATACGGCCATGGTCACCATTGCCGCCGATCTGCTGCGCACCGAGGAGGCGCCCTCTTATTCCTATCTGCTGGACATGTGGCTGGTGGAGCACACCACGCTGACGGTGTTCCTGACGGTGCTGTTCGCGGCGCTGGCACTGTTCTTCTTCTGCTTCCTCATGGCCTCTGCCGGCCATTGGGCGGGGCATGAGGGCATCCATCTGACGTGGCTGGATAAGATCCCGGCGGACGTGTGGCTGATCGTACTGCTGTGTACGTTTTTCATTGGCTGGGAAGCGTTCTATTACGGGTGGGGACGCGTTTTCTTCTGCGCGGCGCTGGTGCCGCTGGTGCTGCTGTTCCTGTGCGCCTTTGCCGCCCAGTGCAAGGCGGGCACCGTCCTGCGGAGCGCGCTGATCGCGCGGATAGCCCGGTTCCTCTGGCGCATTGTCCGTTCGCTGTTTCTGGGGCTGTGGCGCATCGCCAAAAGCCTGCCGCTGATCTGGAAGACAGCTTTGGCGGGACTGGTACTGGCGTTTGTGGAGTTCTTCCTGTTTGAGCAATCCCGCAGTGCCAGCGAAAGCACCGTCATCTTCCTGCTGCTGAAGCTGGTGGAGCTGCTGGCCATCCTGTACATCGCCCTGAATCTGCGGATGCTGCAAAAGGGCGGCGAAAAGCTGGCCCGGGGCGACTTCTCCTCCCCCATCGACACGAAGTACCTCATCGGCGACTTCAAGCGCTACGGGCAGGAGCTCAACGATGTACAGTCCGGCCTGGAGCAGGCGGTGCAGGAGCAGATGAAGGCCGAGCACCTGAAGACAGAGCTCATCACCAACGTGTCCCACGACATCAAGACGCCCCTGACCTCCATCGTCAACTATGTGGACCTGCTGAAAAAGGAGGACATCCCCTCCCCGGAGGCCCGGGAGTACATCGCCGTGCTGGACCGGCAGAGCCATCGGCTGAAAAAGCTGACAGAGGACCTGGTGGAGGCGTCCAAAGCCTCCTCCGGCGTGCTGAATGTGGACCTACAGCCCACGGACGTGAACGTGCTGTTTTCACAGATCGAGGGCGAGTATCAGGAACGGTTGGCCGCCTGCCAGTTGACGCTGGTAACGCAGCCTCCCGCACCGGGTACCGTCATCCGCGCCGACAGTCGTTTGCTGAGCCGCGTCATGGACAATCTGGTGTCCAATATCTGCAAGTACGCCCTGCCCAGCACACGGGTCTATGTGGTTTCCACGCTGTCCCGGGAGGCCGTTACCATCAGCTTCAAGAACGTCTCGCGGGACGAGCTGAATATCTCCCCCGACGAGCTGATGGAGCGTTTTGTGCGCGGCGATGCCTCGCGGCACACAGAGGGCAGCGGACTGGGGCTGTCCATCGCACGGAGCCTGGTGCAGCTGCAGGGCGGCCGCTTCGACCTGGCCATCGACGCCGACCTTTTCCGCGCGGATATCACCTTCCCGCTGTCGGAGAGCGCAGCAAGCTAAGCGTTTTATACAGATCTGAATAAGGTCGTCATCGGCAGGCAAGCGCCCGCCGATGACGACCTTATTTATGTAAACCAAAAATTTTCTCTTCCCTTCCACCCGCAGCTGTGCTATACTAAGGAGGTATCCGGGTATAGCGAAGTTGGTATCGCGCCTGATTTGGGAGAATACGACCAGCCGGATAATTTAACTTAATAACCGGGTGTAGCGCAGTTGGTAGCGCGCCTGCTTTGGGAGTGCCGTGGCGGTATCCGGGGCAGGGCAAAGTGAAACGCCGCAAAGTCTTGCGGCACCTGCATTTGCGGGGTTTCACCCGATTGTCGAAAACGGCACAAAAGCGGTTTTGACCACATGAATGACCACAGACAGAAAAATCTTTGATTTTCCCTCTCGCCGTGGTATAATGGCAGAAATTGAATATCCGGGTGTGGCTCAACTGGTAGGGCGCGACATTTGGGATGTCGAGGTTGGGTGTTCAAGTCACCTCACTCGGACCAAAATCCCTCTGAAATCAACGATTTCAGAGGGATTTTCTTATCTTTGATTACTGCGGTGCAGAATTTGAGCTGTCATTATAAAAGTTCAATTTACACATCGCTTTTTATTGCGCTAATTTAACACCTAAAATGCACACTTCATCAGCGTTAATGTAAGCACTGCTTGCTAATCATTTTTCCACAAAATTGGTGCTGCATATAATGGGAAAGTTCTACCTGCCGTATATACGGCAATGGCCCTAATATCCGTCAGGCATTTTACTTCTATACACTGCCATACTCCATTGACTGAGGTAGTTGAGCTCCTATAATGATCTTTATATTGAGAAATAGGAAGCGATATTTTATTCATAAGTGTACAGAACTCTTCTTGAGACAAATAAATTTCCGTTATAACCTCGTAATCTATCGGTTTATAGCCAGCTTTCATCTGCTGTTTAGCCTCTGCCATTAATGAAGCGAACGACATGTTTATTTCCACGCGTGAGAAAAAAGCTTTTTTCATCACAAGCCTCCGTTTATTGACTTTTCCGCAAAAAGTAATATAATTATTATGAATTGTTGTATCCGGTTTAGGGAGAGCGGAATTATGGAAAAGGCATTGAACTACATTGACATATTTGCTGGATGTGGCGGACTATCAACAGGTCTGTTCAATGCAGGTTGGCATGGATTATTTGCAGTTGAAAAAAATGCGGATGCCTTTTCAACTTTGAAATTTAATCTTATCGACACCGTTCCTCATTTTGTTTGGCCTGAATGGCTCTCCATGGAAGCACATGATATAAATGAGTTAATAAGCAAAAACGAAGATAACTTGAAGGCGTTGCGCGGCCATGTCACATTAGTTGCTGGAGGTCCCCCGTGTCAGGGCTTTTCCATGGCCGGAAAGAGAAATGCAAACGATCAACGAAATAAGCTGGTAGAATCTTATATTCAATTTATTAAGCTTGTTGCACCCCAGGTAATTATATTCGAAAATGTTCATGGTTTTACTGTGAATTTCAAAGACAAGAAAGGCGCTAAACAGTATTCCATGTATGTAGAACAAGCACTGACTGAAGAAGGATACCAAGTCGCACATAGTATTATTGACATGTCGCACTTTGGTATTCCACAAAATCGCAAACGTTTCATTCTGGTTGCAATGAAAGGGCACGATCCGAAACGTGTTTTTGCAGTTCTTGCGGAAAGCAGAGAGGCATTCTGCAAAGAAAAAGGAATCATGTGTACAACCAGTGTTCGTGATGCAATAAGTGACCTCGAAAAATCATGTGGAACCGTTCCATCCCCAGATACCAAGGGATTCAATGCCGGAATATATGGTACCATTCAATCAGGTTATCAAAAACTTATGCGGCAAAAACTCTCCACTGATACCAGAACAGTAAATAGCCATAGATTTGTAAATCACCGCACAGATACAGTTAAGTTGCACGAAAATTTATTGCGTACAGCACCAAGAGGAAAGCGCATCACTCCAACTGACGGAATTGTAGATAATCTAAATAGGCGCGGAGTCACCGTGTTGGATCCAAATTCACAGTCACCAACTATTACATCTATTCCAGACGAACTGGTGCACTATTGCGAGCCTCGTATTCTTACTGTGCGCGAGCATGCGCGCATCCAGAGCTTCCCGGATTGGTATGAGTTCAAGGGAAAATACACATCCGGAGGAAAGCGCAGGAAGAACGAAGTTCCTCGTTATACTCAGGTTGGAAATGCTGTTCCCCCGCTTTTTGCGGAACAAATTGGACGCGCAATTAAGGAGGTGCTTAAAGAGGATGGACAGCATGAATAATCTTTCATTCAGAATTAGCACTGGACTTAAAAATATCATTGGCCGTGATTTGATAAGTGATAAATTTATTGCTGTTTTTGAATTAGTAAAAAATTCGTATGATGCCGGCGCCCATTCCGTTGTGATCACATTCCAAGATTTAAACGGTACTAATCCTCAGATCATCATTTCCGACGATGGCTGCGGAATGAGTTATGACGATATACTCGGCAAATGGCTTTTTGTTGCTTACTCTGCCAAAAAGGGAAAAAACAATGATAGTTTTCGCAATAGCATTAAGCGTAATCTTGCTGGAGCAAAAGGTGTTGGGCGGTTTTCTTGTGATCGTTTAGGCTCAAAATTGACGCTAACAACGAAAACTGATAGCGATTCTAAGGCGAATGTAATTCACATTGATTGGGACAAGTTTGAGGTTGACGATTCCCAAGAGTTTATGAGTATCCCTGTCCAATATCACAAACTTTCGTCTCTGCCAGATAATGCGCCTAAAGGGACTATACTTACTATTTCGGGTTTGCGTGAAGAATGGGATCGGGCTTCGGTGTTAAAACTCAAAAAATCACTGATGAAGCTCATCAATCCTGATATTGATGATAAAAACGATCCATTTTCCATTACATTCAATGTTCCCGAAATGCTTTTGGATGATGAAAAGATCCGCTCTGCAAAAAAGAAAAGAGACGGGTGGGAGCGAGAAATCGTTAATGGTGTCGTTGTTAACGATGTTTTTGAAAAAATGAATCTGAAAACAACCAACATAAAGGTTGTTATTTCAGCAGACGGGAAAAAGATAACGACCGAGTTGTATGACAGAGGAGAATTTATATTTAAGTTTTCCGAAAAAAACACTCATTACCCGCTATTGCATGACATTACCATATCTCTGTTTTACCTAAACAAAAGTGCAAAAGCTGGATTTACACGTTTGATGGGCGGTGTACAGCCTGTGAACTATGGATCTGTCTTTATATACAAAAATGGTTTTAGAATCAATCCTTATGGTGAACCTGGAGAAGATTTCTTCAACATTGATAAGCGAAAAGCGCAGGGCTATAACCGAAATCTTGGTACGCGTGAAATAATGGGGCGTATTTCTATTCATGGTGATAACGATGGGTTTGTTGAGACAAGTAGTCGCGCACATGGTTTTGTTAATACTCCTGCTGTAGAGTCTTTAGGGACATTCTTTCTCCAGAAAGTTTTGAAAGTAATTGAACGGTATGTTGTTAACATTATCAATTGGGGTGAACCGCTAAAATCAGATCCTAACGGAAAGACTATCATGCCTTTAGAAACACCCGAAGCAATTATTGCCGAGTTTGCCGATTTAAGCCGTCGGAGTGACATTATTGAGATCGATTATAATCCAGCCTTGTTGACAAAAAAAGATAAATCTGGTGACGATCAGAGCCTTAGTGTATCTATTGAAAAACTTGAAAGAGCAGCCCAAAAGGCACAAAGCCCAGCACTTGCTGAGCTGGCAAAAACTGTTCGAGACAAAACTTCACGGATTATGTCTCACAATATTTCTTTGGAAAAGCAAAATGCTGCTCAGGAAAACGCACTTCGTGAGGAGCGGGTTGCCAGAGAAGCGCGTGAAAAGCAAGTCTATTTTTTGCAAGGACTAACAGAGAATTCTGCTAAGAATCTGATTGGGGGAATGCATTCAATCTACACAAATACGGAAGTTGTGAGAGGTAACATTCAGGGTATAAGGATAATAATCGAATCTGCGGACTTTGAGGGCAAATCTTCGGTTCTAAGTTACTTGGCTGAAATAGCAAAAGCGAACGCCAAAGCTAATAAAATGGCTGAACTTGCAATAAAAGGGAATCAGCATCTTAAACAAACCGAACCCAGTAGTTTGTCGGAGTTTGTCCAACAATACATTGACATTGGAATAGCTCTTAAGGGCCTTCGCTATACGGTTTCCGCGACAGGTTCAGACTTCATCTGCACATTTGATCCAACTTCCATCGGTATAATTATTGATAATGTTGTTAGTAATTCGCTGAAGGCAAAGGCGAGCTCACTTTGTATCTCTTTCCGAGAAGATTCGCACCATGTCTTTGTGGCATTTTGTGATGATGGCGTTGGTATTGATCCCGCAGTATCCGAAGAACTTATCTTTGAACTTGGCTTGTCAATAAATGTTACTAAAAAAGGCTTTGGAATTGGTTTAAACGAAATTAAAGAGCTCGCCGAAGATATGGGGGGTACAGCCAAGGTTATAAAGAGCTACACAAATGGATTTGGTTTGGAGGTGAGCATAGCGAAATGAATTACATTTTTAATGTGTTGTGGTTTGAAGATAACGCTGGATGGTATAGACTGCAGAAACCCACATTGGAATCAACTGTATCTGAGCATTGTTTGCAGTGCAATATCACACCAAAGAGGAGTTCGGCCTTTGATATTGAAGAACTAAAGGCCACTAACTACGACTTAATTCTAATGGACTATGATTTGGCCTCCAAAATAACAGGTGCTCATGTAATTAGTGCTATTCGAGATGCGAATATTTTGACTGATATTCTATTCTATTCATCCCAATACGATGCTATGATTTCCGCCGTTGCCTCAATATCTCCGCCCTTGGATGGCATTTATTATTCGAGTCGTAAAATCGAGGAATTCCACCAAAAGCTGTCAAGAGTTATCTCGAAGATTGTACAGCGATCGGAGGACTTAATTAATCTCAGAGGATTTGCCAAATTTTCTCCAGCATACATTTTACTAACTTCTTCTTTGCTTCAATCGGCATAAGAATTAATACCGTTTGAACCTGTTCACGATAAGGAAATGTATTAATTGAATTATAATAATCTCGAAGTGTCGCTGTATGGGAAACGATACCCGCATCCTTGACCGCATCGTCGATTGCCTTTAGGTAGTCCAATGCGATATCATCTTCATAAATGCATAAAAGCGGGATGCGAATGTATTGAAACACATCTTTTAGTAGAATAGGTCTGCTTAATTTCTCAATCCACTCTTCCCTTTGTGGGTGTTCCAATTGAGTTTCGAGGCCACGTTTTATTATCACATACTGTTCACTGAGATAATCTTTGGTTATATGTTTCTTTAAGTCTTCAACCAACTCATCAATGCCCCCTTTTACGACCCCCTTGGTCTTCCACGCTTTGTAAAACTTGGTTTCACCCAACCACAATGTCAAGCTGTCCTGACTAACATGAACAGCATCGAATCCTTTTGCTTCTTGAGAAAAGGAATCCTTAAAATACATTTTTGAGATAAGCGGAATCGTGTTCTTGAATTCCTTTAAAAACATGTGTAGTACAATTTCTCCCAATACTCCCTTTTTCTCGTACCACCGTAAAAATGCTGGTTCCCAATCTTCTTCCGGCACATCGTGTTCAAGATAATATCTAAGTTTTTCAATCTCATGTAACTTAAGTAGACTCTGCGCAGCTTCTCTCTGTTTTTTCGTAATTTGTTTTCTGGGTATATCAGCGTAGGCAAACGCATACTCCAAGATATTTTCTGAAAAAGCATCCGCAAAATTGTCATATGCGTATTTAAGAGAGCCGTCGTTTTCGATATCCGTATTCATTAATACAGTATTTACATCATCTTCATCGACTTTTAAAACCAAGACACCGCTACGGCCAGTATTGCTTACTGCCTGCACAAGTCAACACCTCGTTTCTCCATTTGCACTATATTTTTCATCCGGCACGATCTCCACGATATCCTCTATCCGGCAATCCAGCGCTGCGCAAATCTTTACGAGTATTTCTGTAGTGACATGTCCGTTCCGTCCCATTTTGGTGACGGATGCTGGGCTGATACCAGCCCTCTCGCACAGGTCTTTTTTCTTCATGTCCTTATCGATGAGCAACTTCCAGAGTTTTTTATAACTCACAGACATAAAATATCTCCTCCGTACCGATATACAAAAAATGCTCTGCCGCTTGGCAGAGCATTCGGTCTATTGCAGCCATACTGCCAAGGCCTATTCCAACACTTGACAGCGTTGTT
>ENA-OYWC01000398-OYWC01000398.1-human-gut-metagenome-genome-assembly--contig:-NODE-398-length-17490-cov-8.283510_pt1 | contig 17490 bp, 9 predicted proteins | sample MGYA00244165_ERZ653387 | MGnify/ENA primary metagenome ERZ653387 (study PRJEB26926, sample SAMN06164974) | human gut metagenome | biome: ENVO:00009003; feature: ENVO:2100002; material: ENVO:00002003...
TCAGCGGAGTCGTTCAATGCTAAAATCAAAGCTTTTCGAAGCCAGTTAAGAGGGGTGGCTGATCTGAAGTTCTTCATGTTCAGACTGGCTAGGCTATACGCTTAAAAGAAAGCTTGCCAACCCGGAAAATCCGCTGACCCCTACTTACTACAGACTCCGCCAATGGACCGTAGAGTCCATTGCAGCAGACTGTATAGTCCACCCAAGCAGACCTTACAGTCCACTGGCGGAGTCTGTAGCAGATGACTGTAAAAAAAAGCTTAACTATATGGAAGAAACGGCTTACACAACCACTCTATTCCGGTTTTATCTTTTTCAGATAATCAGAAGGAGCCATACCGAATTCATCTTTAAAACACTGACGGAAATAGACCGTACTGTTAATTCCCACCTTGAATGCAACCTCTGAAATATTGTATTTCCCTTCTAATAACAGACGTTCCGCATATTGCATCTTTATTTTGCGGATATATTCATTGGTGGAAAGTCCGGTCAATGCCTTCATCTTCCGATATAGGGTAGAATTACTCATACACATGGCGTCCGACAAATAACCGATATCAATTTTCTCAGAAGAAAGACGATCTTCAATCAGCTTGTTAATCTTCTCAAGGAACTCATTATCCAATTTATTCATAGACTCGGTTACTGCCGCACGTTTGTCAATGAGTATGGGATTCGTATTAAAACGCTCTGCCAACAACTTGCGGGATTCAAGCAAATTATGGATACGGCTATGCAACAAAGTAGCACTGAAAGGCTTTGTCAGATAAGAGTCAGCACCTACTTGATACCCTTCTTCCTTATCTTGCAAAGAATCCTTTGCCGTCAGCAAAATAATGGGAATATGGCTGGTACGCAAGTCTTCTTTCAATTTCCGGCACATCACGATACCGTTCATCACCGGCATCATGATATCACTGACTATAATATCAGGAATGCAGCCCAACGCTTGTTCCAAACCTTGTTCACCATTGGCGGCAGTCCTCACTTCAAAATCGTCCGAGAAAGATTCTACAATATAATCACAGATGTCCCTATTATCTTCCACTATCAGCAGAATACGCTTACCACTATGCACAGGTTCTATATTTTCTTCTTTTTCGTCCTTTTCATCGGAAGTTTTCTCCGTCGAGTCAGCATGCAGCACATGAGGATACGTGTTATCCGTCAGCAGACTGACATAAAAAGTACTTCCCACATTCAAAGAACTTTCAACCCTGATCTCCCCCTCATGCAAAACTACCAGGTTCTTTACCAGAGCCAGACCAATACCTGTTCCTGAAGCCTGATGTTCGCTTCCCTCTTGATAATAACGGTCAAAAATATGAGGCAATGCATCGGGAGCAATACCGAAACCGGTGTCACTCACACTGATTTCCGTATGGTGTATATTATTCCGGACCACCTGATGTAATCCTAAAGTTATAGTTCCTTTCTCTGTATATTTTATAGCATTGGAGATCAAATTATCCAGTATAATCGTTACTACCTCCTTATCAAAAAACAAAGACATATCTTCCTGCTCAATCTCAAGACAGAAATCAATCTCAGGTTTCCGGTTCAATTCCTTATACTTCAGTCCGATCTCGTGTACAAGGGCTGCCAGATTGTCACGACTTACACATAATTTCTTGTTTTGGGTTTCCGTTTTTCTGAACTCCAGTATCTGATTAATCAGGTTCAACAACCGGATGGCGCTTTGATGGATAACCGATATTTTCTGTGAATCTTTCCCTGATAAAGAATTACTTTTCTGCATATCTTCCAACGGTCCCAGAATCAACGTCAAAGGAGTACGCAACTCATGTGTGATATTGGTATAGAAACGTAAACGCTCATTATTCAGCTCCTGTTCCTGCTCATGATTTTTCTTCTCCAACTCATAGAGAGACTCCATATCCAGTTTCTTTTTATAGGCATGAAGAATAAAATACAGGACAGAAACACCCGAAAGAATATAAAATAACTTGGCCCACCACGTAAGCCATACAGGCGGATCAATACGGATATCCAGAGAAGCTATCTCATCCGCCCATTCCTGATTCCGTATTCTTGTCTTTACCTGAAAACAATAATTTCCCGGAGGTATATTACGGAAAGTCACATTATTAGGATCGGTTACTGTATACCATGAATTTTCCAACCCTTTCAACATATAAGCATATTCCACTTGATCGGCCAAGGCATAATTCTGTATATTGAAGGTGACGCTGAAGTTATTTTGCATATAGCTTAAACGTACTTCCGACTGGCCTTCAAGCGCCATCACCTTTTCATTACTGTCCGTATCACGCAACGGGCCGAATATACGCATCTCAGTAATAATTGCAGCAGGTGACTCTCGTTTTTCCAATACCTGATCTGGATTAAAACGGCATAAGCCATTGATTGAGCCAAAATACAGTGTTCCATCCTTAGCTTCTGCCACACTTCCACTCATGAAATTGCCCATAGGCACATTATCCCAATGATCGTAATTATAGAAAACCTCCTTGTCTTTCAACAAGCAGCTGATACCTTTATTGGTGCTCACCCATATATTTCCATGATTATCTTCCGTAATGGCACGTATATGGACATTGGACAGACCCTCCTCACTGCGATATACTTTATAGTCCCAACTCTGAGAGGATGGAAAACAAACCAGACCTTCTCCCGTTCCTATCCACATTCTGTTCTGACTATCCATATAAACAGTATTGATAGTATTAGAGGGAAAAAAAGAAGTCACGTTAAAAAGTTTAACGCACTGAAAATGTTCATCAAAAACCCCTAATCCTCCTCCGAAAGTACCAATCCATAAACGATTAAGATTATCTTTCGAGATACATCTCACCAGATTATTCTCTACTGTATAATGATCTGCAATGCCTTTATCATGCAAGCGTACCTTATAGATGCCATTACTAGTTCCTATCCATACATATTCTGCATCTTCATACAGTGCACGCACATCTTCCCCTGTTTTATCTTTAGGAAAAATCTGGTGAAAACTTTTCTTTTTCACATCATAAAAATCCACTCCTCCCATAAACGATCCAAACCAAAGGTTTCCTTCCGAATCACAAAGTGCAGCCTGTATGGAATTATCAGTCAAATCACCGGTTTCTTCTTTATAAACCGCCACCCGCTTGCCTTTATCAAATACATTGATGCCTCCCCCATCGGTTCCGATCCATAACTTTCCATCCCTTGCTACGCATACACTACTTGCTGTCTTATTATTCAGGCTACTACCCGAATGCTGGATAGGAGAATAACTATAAACATTAAAATAGGAAGATTCATGGCTAAGAAAATTAATTCCACCTCCCCACATACCAGCCCATACATTTTTAAAGGAGTCCTGAAACAAACAACGTACAGTAGAATTAGAGAGACTGTATTCATCATCCCCTTCCTTTATATATTGAAAACGCACTTGGTCAGGAGAAAGAAACATACGTTGCGTTAAATCCAAAATGGCTATTCCTCCAAATTCCATGGCAATCCAAAGTTTATTCCCATCAAATTGTCTGATATCAAATACGGTATGAGGAACCCCGTCCTCACTATGATGAAAATGGATAAAATTTTCGGCTTCCGGATTGAACAGTGCCAGCCCCCGGTCTGTTCCCAGCCAAATATTACCGCTTAAGTCCTTATAAATGCAAGTTACCCCATTACCTGGCAAACTGACCGGATCTTCAGGGTCATGCATAAAGTTCTTTACTTTTTTATCTTTAAGAGACAACACACTGAATCCATGATGCACATGCCCCATATACAACTTTCCATCTCCTCCATCAACAACCGACCAAATATTATCGCTAGCCAATCCCGGAACTGTTTGAGTATTGTAATGAATGAATTTTCCAGCCTTTTTATCGAAATAATCTACTCCCCGCCAATATGTCGTAATCCAAAGATTACCATCTGTAGCTGCCACAATCTTAGTAACATCATCCGTTATCAGACTTTCGGGGTTCTCGCCATCATGCCTATAGCAAAGAAAAGTGTTATTTACATAGTCATACGCATTCAGACCGGCCCTTTGCGTGCCTATCCAAAGGATAGAATCCTGAGGATCATCCAACAAACAATTCAGTTCATTGCCTGTTATACCCTGCCTTGTCAAATCTTCATTCTTCAAATAAGTAATGAAACGGGTACCATCGAATTTGTTCAACCCTTCCTCCGTGGCAAACCACAGAAAGCCCTGTTTGTCTTGAGCAATGCTCACCACATAATTATTGGATAATCCCTTCTCTATACCAAGCTGCTTAACAGAATAAGGTTGTGCCAATGAAACAACCGACAGCAGCAAGAGCCAAAGTACGAATATCTTTCTCATAGCATCAGTGTACACATTGTTAAATAATATGGTTCAAAAATACAAATAAAGTCTGTATTTTAGATACATAAATCATGCATTGCAAGATTTACCTCCCTTTTCTGCAAGATTTATATCAGGATTTTAATTCTTCTTCACGTACATTTGCACCACTAACGAATTTAATTCGTCCTCTATTAGAGTAGATGTTTAATCTTCAAATACTAATAAAATATGAAAAAGAAACATTTGTATGGTGCCATGTTATGGGCTTTTCTTGTAACTGCAAACCTATGTACGGGATGTAGTGATGATAACGACTACCCCGATGTAGACGGGCAAAATCCAACAATGACATTAGCAACAGACCACATCGAGTCCGGAGCGGGACATCGATTTACTATTGAAGGGACATTAGAAGACAAAGACGGTATTGCTTCTATCAGCCTACAATGTGCCGACCTGCATTTGAACAAGACAATTGATTTAATCGAAATCTATGGTGCTCCGCAAGAGAGTTATGATTTAAGTTATTACTTTGACATAAACCGAAATGAAATCGGCGAACGTTTCACAGTCAAAGTTACTGTAACCGATGTAGGAGGACGCAGTATATCTCAAGATGTATTAATCACAATGGACGGAGATTTTGCAGCTCCGGTATTTTCAGCTGCCCCGGATGCCACTGTTACAGTATTAATGAAAAATGAAACGAAATTCAATCTTCGGTTCACGGCTACAGATGATCGTGCATTGGATTATGTCACAATTAATATTCCAGGTATAGACGGGTTTGACAACCGCCGTGTAGATGCTGATGGAAAAAGTTCATTGAACTTTGCCGAAATAATAGTATTCCCCAATGAACCGAAAAGTTATAATGTGACAATTACCGCTTTTGACAAGAAAGAAAACTCAACCACTACCACCAGTGTATTGAATATCTCAGAAATGCCGGATTTTCCCAAAATGTATCTGGCAGATGTGGCAACTGCCGAAGAACTGAATAGTGATATATTCGGGGTACCGATGGTAATTGAACATACAGGTGAATATCAGTATAAAGCAAATTATTACTGTCAAAAAGCCGGAACTAAAATATTCTTCTTACCACAAAAGAGTGACTTCACTCCTATTTGTTTCGGGCTTGATCCAGAGGATAACACCAAACTGACAGACGATCCCGAAACAGCAATGCCAATCGTACTTGACCAAGCCAATGTTTATTATGAAATTAATATTGATGTGAAGAACAGTACATACAATCTGAAAACTTACTCAATTGCCGATGCTGTAGACCCCATACCTCACACATACGGTTCTATCAGCCTTGACACATGGGGTGACGGTGGTTCGTGGTTACAGGAATTCTATTTCGGATATATGACCAGTAGCCCAACTGAAGTCCTGCGTTTCACTCAAGATAAGACCAATCCTCACCTGTTCTATTTGGATACCCCCCTATTCCTGGAGGCAGGTACTAAAATGAATTTCGTTATTCATAACTGGCACTCTGACGGATGGTGGAATTATTGCACGTGGCGTGTAGACAACTCAGACGAACCGGAGATCTTCGGATATTATGGTAAAGAAGCCAAATATACCAATCCGGCATGGACCAAACCCGATCATGTAGGTGACAATTGGGCAAAACCAACAGTGAACGTCACAGGGAATTATAAACTTATATTCGACGCTCATTTGGAAAGAGCTAAACTCATTCCGGCCAATTAACAAGTAACATTAGATTTAAGATATGAAAAAGCAAATATTATTATTGTGTCTTGCGCTGACAAGTCTATGTAGCTATGCGCAGACCATCACTGTAAAAGGTGTAGTAACCTCGGCTTCAGATAAAGAACCGATGATTGGTGCAACAGTGCAAGTAAAAGGTACAGGTACAGGTACTATTACAAGTATTGATGGTGATTATTCACTAAACGATGTTGCCAAGGATGCCGTACTTGTGTTCTCCAGCATAGGATATGAGACTCAAGAAATAAAGGTAAACGGACAAACCGTTATCAATGTAGTGCTGAAAGATGCCAGTGAATTACTGGACGAAGTAGTGGTTATTGGTTATGGAGCCGTGAAAAAAAGTGACCTGACCAGTTCTATATCTACCGTAAAAGGAAAAGAAATTACCGAAACTGTAACCGGTAATGCAATGGACGCCTTGCAAGGTAAAATCAACGGTGTTCAAGTAACCAGTGGTGGTGGTCCGGGCGCACAACCAAAAGTTCTAATCCGTGGTGTAACAACAGTAAACGGAACCGATCCTTTGTATGTAGTAGATGGCATGCCGGTAGGTACAAACATCAACTTCCTAAACAGTAATGACATTGAATCTATGGAAGTTTTAAAAGACGCTTCGGCTGCTGCCATTTACGGAACACGTGCTTCTAACGGTGTCATTCTAATCACAACCAAAAAAGGAATGGCAGGAAAAACAAATATCAGTTTTAATGCATCTGCAGGTTTCCAAACATTGTCAAAACCCAAAATGGCTAATGCCGCCGAATATAAAGAAGTATTCAATACCCGATACACAAATGACGGAGGAACTTCTATTTGGAATGATACAGGCGCTACTACCAATCCCGGAGGAACAGACTGGTGGGACGAAGTAATCAACAAAACTGCTTTAGTGCAAAATTACTCACTCAATATCTCCGGTGGTTCAGACAAACTGGTTTATAACCTGAGTATGGGTTACTACCGTAACAATTCACAATATGACTATGGTTATTGGGACAAAATCAACGCACGCCTTAATACAGAATATACATTTAATAAATATGTAAAAATGGGTTTCGACATTGCCCCACGTGTAGAATCATGGGATGATACCCCCGATCTTTTTTCAGCTGCCATGTCTATGGACCCCACAACTCCTATATTCAAGCCGGAAGATCAATGGGTGGATAACGAATTCAATAACTATCAGCGTTCTTACAACAACCAGGAGTGGAACCCTGCCGGTTCATTGGCTCGCCAAAATTCCCACTCCCGTGAAATGGGTACAATTGTAAATACTTATTTACAGATAAACCCTATTCAAAAACTGACCCTGCGCACGCAGTTCGGCGCTAATGCACACTTCCGCCGTACAGACAAATTCACTCCTGAATTCTATATTGATGCTTTGGAACAATCTACATTAAGTAATGTTTCCCGTGAAATGCAGGAATGGCTTGATTGGAACTGGACTAATACTGCTACTTACAGCACGACTTTTGCAGAAAAGCATAATATTAATGTAATGGGTGGCTTTACAGCTGAACGCTTTGCTGAATTCCAATCAAAAGCCTCACGTGACGATGTTCCTAATAATATGGATCAAATGCAGGAAGTAAATGCCGGTACACAAAACCAAAAGTCAGAAGGTAAAACTGCTTACAGCACATTAGTATCTTATTTAGGACGCGTGATGTATAACTATGACAATCGTTACTATCTAACAGCTTCTATTCGTGCAGATGGTTCTTCTCGTTTCCCCAAAGGAAACAAATATGCCATCTTCCCTTCTGTTTCTGCTTCATGGCGTATCATCAGTGAAAGTTTCATGCAAGACCAGAAGATTTTCAGTAACTTGAAATTACGCGGAGGTTGGGGACGTGTAGGTAATCAAAACATAGATAATGATGCTACGCTGACTTTGTTAGGACAATCTGATTATGTATTCGGTACAGCTCCAGGACGTGTTTCAGGTACTATGGTATCAGGCGTTGGCAATAATTTGCTAAAATGGGAAACAGTAGAAGACTGGAACGTAGGTGTGGATATGTCCTTCCTTGACTCCCGTCTAGACATGACCTTTGAGTATTTCCAAAAGAAATCTTCTGATATGCTCTATCAGAAACAAAATATCTTCGCCATCGGATACCCCGACTGGAACAGTACAGTATGGATGAATATAGGTAGTATGAAAGCTAGCGGTTGGGAATTAAGTCTGAACTGGCACGACAAAGTAGCAGACTTCCGATATAATGTGGGATTGAACCTTTCCGCAGTGAAAAATAAAGCTGTTAAATTCTCCGGTGACGGTCCTATCCAAACTGGAGGTTTCAACAGCGACCAAATTATCCGTAATGAAGACGGTGGCTTGATTTCACGCTTCTACGGCTACGTAGCCGATGGTATTTTCCAAAATTGGGATGAAGTTTATGCTCACACCAACGAAAATGGCAAGCTGGTACAATCCAATGCCCAACCCGGTGACATTCGCTTTAAGGATTTGAATCATGACGGAGTTCTAGATGAAAATGATAAAACATGGATCGGTAACCCATATCCCGATTTGATGGTAGGTTTGAACTTGGGTTTCAGCTATAAAAACATCGATTTCACAGCCAACTTCTATGGTACATTCGGTAATGATATTTTCAATAAGACCAAAGGTTTATACTCCGGCGTAAGTGGGCAAAACGTTTGGGCAGGTACATTGCAGAAAGCATGGCATGGCGAAGGAACCAGCAACGATATTCCTCGTCTGTCCTACAATGATTTGAATCAGAATTACACACGCGTTTCAAGTTTCTTTGTAGAAGACGGCTCTTATATGCGTTGCAAACTATTACAAGTGGGTTACACACTCCCCAAGAAGTGGTTGAACGGAACCGAATTGCGTCTCTCATTGTCGGCTCAAAATCCTTTCACTATCACCAGCTACTCAGGTATGGATCCTGAACGTCCACAGATTGGTAAAGATGGCAGTGTAATTGAAACCGGTATTGACGGCATCGCTTATCCTAACCCACGTACTTTCTTATTTGGAATTGATTTAAAATTTTAACCCTCAAGGTATAAACCATGAAAAAGATATTAACAATATTAACAATGATTGCCTCGCTGACATTCACTTCTTGTGAGGATTTCCTAACAGAGGAAGTGCGCGGGCAACAAAATTTGGATACTTATTTCCAAAGTGCAGAAGAAGCCGAAGCATTTATTACTGGTTGTTACCAGGCCATTACTTTTGGCGGATGGTGGAATATCAACACAGTATGGTTGCTTTCCGAGATGTGTAGTGATGACGGTTGGATGGGCAATACCAGCCAAAGTCAAAGTGACTATATTTCTTTGGCCCACTATCAAGGTACCGGACAAAGCAATGGTGCCATCTCCAACTTTTGGCAGTATCGATACAAAGGCATTCTACGTTGCAATATCGCAGTGGAACGCATTTCACAAGCTGATTTCTCAGATGAAGAAATGAAGAACCGGCTTGTAGCCGAAGCACGTTTTCTCCGTGGATACTTCTATTTTGAACTTGTGAAGAATTTTGGTGGTGTGCCTCTCATTACAGGCTTCCTGTTGCCCGAAGAAATACAAGGTATTACCCGCGCTTCGGCCGAAGATGTATATAAGTTCATTGAAGATGATTTAAAAGCCGCTGCTGATGTGTTGCCACAACGTAGTCAATATGCTGCTACAGATATGGGACGCGCTACCCGTGGAGCTGCATTAGGCCTATTGGGAAAGGTTTACCTCTACCAAAGCAAATGGCAAGAGGCACATGATGTATTGAAAACAGTCATCGACGAAGGTGAATATAAATTACTCGACAACTTCGGTGATGTATGGGATGTTGACCATAACAATAGCGAAGAAAGTCTGTTTGAAGTACAATATATGTATGATGGAACTTATGCATTGGGTGGTTCTTTGACTGTTATTACCGGTGCCCGTAGTGGTCCCGGCGACGGATGGTCTTGGGGACAGCCAACCGCTAACCTCGAACAAGCCTACATCGATGCAGGAGATACAGAACGTTTACGTTGGACCATCATTAAAACGGGTTGTACAGAAATTGCCGGAGAGAATAACTTCGACAAGTTCGTTGAAAACAACACAAAAATCGCCAATTATAAAGATTATATCGAAAAGTACGGTTGGGATCCCGAATGTTATATTATAGATCCGTCACAACATAAATCAGCACGTATTGTCCGGAAGTATTTTGTACCTATTGAAAAACGTCCGGAAGTATACAATATCGACAAAATTCCATTAGATCATCGTATCTTACGCTATGCAGATGTATTGTTGATGTATGCTGAAGCCTGCAACGAATTGGGCGAAGATGGTACAGCACGTACCTACCTTAATGAGGTACGGAATCGTGTAAAATTACCTGCTGTCACATCCAATGGGAACGAGCTTCGCAAAGCTATCCGGCTAGAACGTCGTTTGGAACTGGCATGGGAACAAAACAGAATCTATGATATCCGCCGTTGGACAGATGACAATGGCAAGAAAATGATTTGTAACCTGATGGGAGCAAACGGTACATTTGTAAAATACAATACAGATCCCGCTACCCGCGACATTTACGAATGGGAAAATCAAGGTGAGGCAAGTGATAAAGGAATCAGCTTCAACGAAAACCGGGATATGGTATTCCCGATACCTTTATATGAGATTACAATGTCTAATGGTTCTATCACCCAAAATCCGGGCTGGAATTAATCATTTTCCAAAAAGAACAGATTGTTACAGGAATTAAACATTCAATAGGTCTTTATATTCTGTCGCGGATAGTTTGCTAGGATTATCCGCGACTATTTTTTAATCCATCTAAAACAATGAAACTAAAATATATTTTTACTCTTCCACTGTTCTTTTCTACTGTAGCCTGCAGTGACGATTCTCCCCAAACACCGGATACATCGGGGCAACCGGACAGCAGCATAAACGTAGAAAAAACAGTAACCATAGATGCCGGACAATCTTTTCAGACTCTGACAGGATTTGGCGCATCAGATTGTTGGGCACCTGCCTTCGTAGGAAAAAGCTGGATAACGAATCGTGACAAAATCAGTGAACTGCTATTCTCTTCTGAAATACAATCAGGACAACCTAAAGGTATAGGACTCTCCATGTGGCGTGTGAATCTAGGTGGTGGCAGTGCAGAACAAGGTGAAGCAAGTGGAATAGAAGACAAATCACGCAGAGCAGAATCTTATCTGACTGATGACTTAACATTAGACTGGACACGCTGTAAAGGGCAGCGCTACTTCTTGCAGCGCGCCAAAGAGTTTGGTTGTCAGAGTATAGTACTTTTCAGCAATACCCCTCCTGTACAATATACCTCCAACGGAAAAGGATTCTCCAATAGCGGAGGAGTTTCTAATTTGAAGGATGAATGTTATACGGACTTTGCCAGATACATGTCAGATGTAGCAAAATACTATGTAAACGAAGGATATCCAGTGACACATATCTCACCAGTTAACGAACCCCAATATAATTGGGACAGCGGCCAGGAAGGCAGCGGATGGACTAATGATGAAGTAGCCAGACTTATACGTGAATTGGATACCGCCATCACTTCTGCCGGTCTTTCTATTGATATTCTTCCAGGGGAATCTGGAGATTATGAATATCTCTACAAATTTAAGAATGATGCCGCCCACAGTAACGTACTTTCAGCATTTTTCACACCTGGAACTTCCACCTATATAGGCAACCTGACTCATGTAAAGAAACTTATCTGCGGCCACAGCTACTGGACAGATGGCACATGGGATGGTATGCGTAATGTCCGGAAACAACTGGCCCAAGCAGCCCAACAATATGATGTAGAAATATGGCAAAGTGAGTGGAGTATGTTAGGCGACGGATACAGCTCTTCCGAGTTTATAGGCTATGACCAAGCAACCGAAATGGACATTGCACTTTATATGTCAAAAGTAATACACAATGACCTAACTATAGCAGGAGTTTCCTCCTGGAGTTACTGGACCTCAATGGATATCCCCCGCTGGGGACACAAAAACCGCTTCTTACTGATTTCACTGGAACCCTCCGATGGAGTTTATGGGGATATAGAGAAAGAAGGCACTTATAAAGCTACTCCCACACTTTGGGTATTAGGTAACTACAGCCTATTCATCCGACCGGGTTATCGCCGTATCATGCTTAACATGAATGAATCATCCAGTTTCTTCGGGTCAGCATGGATTTCACCGAAAAAAGATAAAATTGTTGCTGTTTATACCAATCTATCAGAAAAAGGAGTCCGGCTAAACGAAATTCATAAAGAATGGGTAAGTGAAATAAGCTCCATCACTACTTATATAACAACAAATAACAAAAATTTGCAAGAGGTACACGTCACGGCAGACCAACAAGTAATTGTGCCTTCGGAAAGTGTTACAACTGTCATTTATAATCTGAAATAATCCCTCAACTTTATGAAATACAAAGCATTATTATTCTCTTTATTTGCAACAGCAAACCTGTTTGCTCAACATCCTGCCATTCACTTTGAAATAGAAACAGACCAACCCTGTCAAACCATGGACTATTTCGGAGCATCAGACTGTTGGAGCATGCAATTTATAGGCTTATGGCCACAAGAAAAACAAAACCAAGTAGCCGACTGGCTGTTCAGTACGGAAAACCATGAAAACGGACAACCTAAAGGAATCGGTCTGTCTTTATGGCGTTTCAATGTAGGAGCCGGAAGCGCGGAACAAGGAGAAGTCAGCCAGATAGCCTCTCCCTGGATGCGCACCGAATGTTTCCTTCAGGCAGATGGTAACTATAATTGGAATAAACAACAAGGGCAGCGCAACTTCCTGCGTCTGGCAAAAGAACGGGGTGTAAACAAATTTTTGGCATTTCTTAATTCACCTCCCGTATATTTCACACAAAACGGTCTTGCCACCAACACAGGCCGTGGAGGAACCTTAAACTTAAAGGAAGAGCATTATAAGAATTTTGCCCGTTTTCTTGCCAATGTCATAAAAGGGGTGGAGAAACACGATGGAATCAAGTTCAATTACCTCTGTCCATTCAATGAACCCGATGGGCATTGGAACTGGATTGGCCCCAAACAAGAAGGTACACCGGCTACCAACCGCGAAATAGCCCGTGCCATACGCCTCATCAGTAAAGAGTTCGTAAATAACCAAATTGACACACAGATTCTAGTCAATGAGTCCTCTGACTATCGTTGTATGTTCGATACTCACATGACTAATTGGGAACGGGGGTATCAAATCCAGTCTTTCTTTAATCCGGACAGTACAGCCACCTATCTGGGTGATACTCCCAATGTTCCCCGGCTGATGGTAGGGCATAGTTATTGGACTAATACTCCTCTGAATAATTTACACGATATCCGTTGTCAATTAAAAGATACTTTAGACAAGTATAAGGTGGATTTCTGGCAGACAGAAACCTGTATCATGGGCAATGACGAAGAAATCGGCGGAGGCGGAGGATATGACTTCACCATGAAGACAGCATTATATGTAGCACGGATCATTCATCATGACATTGTATATGCAGGTGCTCGCAGTTGGCAATGGTGGCGATCTATCGGTGGAGATTATAAAGACGGATTAATCCGTGAGTATAGTGATCCGACTTTTCTGAATGGTGAGGTGAAAGACTCCAAATTAATGTGGGCTTTGGGAAACTACAGTAGATTTATACGCCCGGGAGCTGTTCGGAAAGCAATTATAGCCAAAGACAACCAAGGGAAAATCATTCCTGAAGGCGATACGGATGTAACCGGACTAATGTGTTCAGCATACCAAAATACAGACGGAAAGGAGGTTTTCGTTATGATTAATTATGCAGCGGAAGATAAAGAGTTTACTTTCTATCAGCGTAACGGAATTATAAAAAACTGGACAATCTATCGTACTTCGGATAAAGATGGAGAGAATCTTCTACCGGTAGGAAGCATCAAAAACCATGAAAAAGTTGTGATCCCGGCACGTTCCATTATTACGTTGGTCACTCAATAATACTCCAATATATAAAGAAATAAGGTTGGCTCTTTGTGAAGAGTTCAGCCTTATTCTCTTCTTAAAATACATTTCGGTTCTCAATCCTTCCTTTTTATACTGCTTTCCCTCACCTGCAAACAAGTAGGAATAATGATTTGCCTGATTTTTTTATCTCCCTTAATCTTATCAATCAACATCTGACATGCGGCTTCCCCCATCTTATAAGTCTGATGCGAGACGGCCGAAAGGCGAGGCACTACATAATTGGCATGTTGCTCATCTGTATACCCAATAAGCGCTATATCCTGAGGAATACGAAGATTATGATTTCTAATCACTTCCATAGCGGCAAATGCCAATGTATCATTCATGGCAAGAATTGCATCGGGAGGCTCCGGAAGCGATAATAAAATTTCTGTAGCTATTTTCCCTTCTTCAAAATCAATTTTCCGACACACAACCAAATCTTTCTCAATAGGTATCTTATTTTCCCTTAACGCTTCAAGGTAACCATGTTTTCTCTTTCTTACTATATCCAGATGGTTTGCACCACCGATAAAAGCAATCCGTTTGCTTCCATGATCCAACAAGTGCTGTGTCGCCATCTGAGCAGAATATACTCCATCAGCCACTACCGTAGAAAAACGGTCAGGCATGCAAACACGATCAAATAGAACAAGCGGCATATTCATATCATCCAAACTCAACCAATGGGCATAATCTGTTGTTTCTTGAGATAAACAACCTATAATACCTTCCACATGCATATTGACCAAATTCTCAATATTTCTTTTCTCATGGTCGTATGACTCATGGGAAGTCGTGATAATAACAAAATAGCCGTTTGCTATAGCGGTATCTTCTATACCACTTAAAATAGACGCAAAGAAATGAGTAACAATATCAGGTACAATTACTCCAATGGTACGGGGAGTATTTTTCCGGAGACTCATAGCAAAAGGATTGGGGTGATAATTCATCTCTTTTGCCAATTTTTGAGCTTTAATACAAAGTTCCCGACTGATTTCGGGACTATTTTTCAAGGCACGGGATACTGTAGGTATGGATACACCTAATATCTGTGCCAAATCTTTCAATGAAGTACGTCTCGATTCTGCCATATCAATGCTGTAAACGGTGATTCACCTACAAAGAAAGCATATTCTCACCAATATACATACAAAGAGTGCATTTTTTAGTGATAAGATTAGTGGTAAATACTGCGATATGCACCCACTATTCACCACCAACCACTTATCACTAATAAATCGTTCCGCGCATCCGGTCTTCGAATGCAACTAAAGCAGCCTTGGCGCCTTCCCCCATTGCTATAACTATCTGTTTATAAGAAACATCCGTTACATCTCCGGCAGCATAGATACCTTTTACAGAGGTCCGGCCATTTTTATCAGTCAGAATTTCACCCATGCGGTTCGTTTCCAGCAATTCTTTAAACAAAGCGCTATTGGCAGTCAAACCAATTTGGACAAAAATACCATCCAAGACAAATATCTCTTCTTTTTCGGATGAACGGTCTTTCTTTATAAGCCCCACCACTTTATCACCGTTTCCTAACACCTCTACCGTTTGAGTATTAGTAATAATATCCACATTGGGCAGGCTTTTAGCTTTCTCCTGCAAAACAGTATCCGCTTTCAAAGTATCCATGAATTCGAATACAGTCACTTTGGAACAGACTCCCGCCAAATCAATAGCAGCCTCAACCCCGGAGTTTCCACCACCTATGACTGCTACTTCCTTATCTTTATAAAATGGTCCGTCACAATGAGGACAGAAAGCAACTCCATGACCGATGTATTTTTCTTCACCGGGAACATTCAATTTTCTCCAATTCGCCCCGGTAGCAATGATCAATACGGGAGCCTTGTACGTTTCTCCACCTTTCACAGACAACACTTTCATGCCCTCTGCCACTTCCACTTTCTCTATCCGGCGATTTTCTAAAATATCAATATGATATTCCGCCAAATGTTTTTTCAGATCCTGGGCCAACTGTTTACCGGTAGTCTGAGGCACAGATATCAAGTTCTCAATCCCCATCGTTTCATTGACTTGTCCACCAATACGCTCGGCTATTATTGCTACTTTCAACCCTTTACGAGCCGAGTAGATAGCAGCTGTCGCACCGGCAGGACCAGCACCGGCTACCAGTACATCATATTCTTTTGTCTCAACAGCTTCCAATTCCACCGAACCGTAACGGGCTTCCAGCTTCTCCAACAGATCCCCCATACTGCTACGCCCCACATGAATCTGTTCACCATCAGCAAATACAGTAGGAACAGCCTGTACTTTCATCCGTTCCACTTCTTCTTCATTTATAGATCCATCTACTGCCTCATGGCGTATCTGACCATTCAGAAGTACCATCATATTCAAAGCTTGAACCACATCGGGACAATTGGTACAGGTGAGAGACAAATAGGTGGTCAAACTAATCGGCCCCTGTAATGCCTTGATACGTCTGGTAATAAACTCGTCCGGAAAATTCTTTCCTTTGCCGTCAGCATTCAGAACAGCCATCAACAAAGAAGTAAATTCATGACCACCAAGTACGGCACGAAATGTGATTCCCGTATCCTTTCCTTCTTTTAAAAGGATAAACTTCAGCCCTTCACTATCCTGCAACCGACAGGAAAGTTTATCCGAACAGGAAGCCACTTCTTCCAACAAGTCCACCAACTCGGCACGACTTTCGTGCTGAGGGTGGACAAAGATGTCAAAAGTATAGTGCGCTTCCAATTGGGCAAAAAGACCTTTTAACTGATCTTTTATCGCACTATCTAACATGAGTTCTATACTTTAAATTTTACCTACCAAATCAATACTCGGTTTCAAGGTCTCAGCACCTTTCTTCCATTTAGCAGGACAAACCTCACCATCATGAGTGGCTACAAACTGGGCAGCTTCTACCTTACGAAGAAGTTCATCAGCATTACGCCCGATGCTGTTGTCCTGAATTTCAGCTAATTTGATCTTGCCTTCGGGATTCACTACAAAAGTACCACGATAAGCCATACCGTCTTCTTCAATCATCACACCAAATGCACGCGACAAAGCACCTGTAGGATCTGCCAACATCGGATAAGTGATTTTGCGGATGCTTTCAGACGCATCATGCCATGCTTTATGAACGAAATGTGAATCGGTGCTTACAGAATATACTTCCACTCCCATTTCTTTGAACTGATTATACTTTTCAGCAATATCTACAAGTTCGGTAGGGCATACAAACGTAAAGTCAGCAGGATAGAAGAAGAAAATAGCCCATTTACCTTCAATATCTTTATTAGTTACGGTTTTAAACTCTCCATTATGGAATGCCTGAACCTTAAATTCAGGAACTTGTGAATTAATAATTGGTTCCGAGTTTGGATTTAGTGGGAGTACCATCTAATGCTAACATCT
>ENA-OYWC01000448-OYWC01000448.1-human-gut-metagenome-genome-assembly--contig:-NODE-448-length-16460-cov-6.221518_pt1 | contig 16460 bp, 9 predicted proteins | sample MGYA00244165_ERZ653387 | MGnify/ENA primary metagenome ERZ653387 (study PRJEB26926, sample SAMN06164974) | human gut metagenome | biome: ENVO:00009003; feature: ENVO:2100002; material: ENVO:00002003...
TCTCGTGGGCTCGGAGATGTGTATAAGAGACAGGTAATATATGGAGCATGCTTATGCACAATGCACCGATTATTGTTTTTCTGATGCTTATAAATGTATTCTTTCCACTTTGTCTGTTCAGTATCTTTAACCATTCCTTTACGAGCAGGATATTACAGCTTTCAAAGGTATTTAAGTCAGTTGACAGCGAAAAGCTTGTATCTATGACTGGCAGGGAGAGCAAAGATGAGATCGGCAGCATGATAAAAAATTACAACAGGATGGTAAGCCGCACAAATGACCTGATTCAGACTGTATATAAGAATAAGCTAAAAGAGCAGGAGATGCTTGTAAGTCAGAAAAATGCAGAGCTTCTTGCACTGCACAGCCAGATAAATCCGCACTTTCTGTTTAATGCGCTTGAGAGCATACGAATGCACAGCCTGCTGAAAAGGGAAAATGAGACGGCTGATATGGTTGAAAAACTCGCAATCATGCAAAGACAGTATGTGGAGTGGGGAAATGATGCTGTAACCGTTGCAAAGGAATGTGAATTTGTAAAAGCCTATCTGGCATTGCAGAAATACCGGTTTGGCGAGCGGCTGAACTATAACATAGATATAGAAGCAGACTGCATGGAATGTCAGGTGCCAAAACTTACGCTTGTAACCTTTGTTGAAAATGCCTGTGTGCATGGCATAGAAAGTAAAGCTGCTCCGGGCTGGATATTTGTGCGTATATTCAAAAAAGCCGGGTTCATGCATATAGAGGTTGAGGATACAGGTAGCGGAATTGATCCGGATGCTCTTGAAAAAATGAAAAGTAACATGAAAAATGCAGATATCGATATGTTAAAGACCGGTGGCAGAGTGGGTGTGATAAATGCCTGCCTGCGTATCAAAATGGTAACGGAATCTAAAGCAGTATTTGATGTGGACAGTGAGGAAGGCTGCGGTACGACTGTTATGATAAAAATACCGGAAACATATTTATAGGGAGATTTAAAATGCTTAAAGTATTATTGGTGGATGATGAGCCTTTCATAATACAGGGGCTTAAGGTGATCATTGATTGGGAAAATGAAGAATTTGAGATAGCAGGAACGGCCTCAAATGGAAAGGAAGCTCTGCAGTTTCTGGAAAATGAGAATGTGGATCTGGTCATAGCCGATATAAGGATGCCGGAGATGACAGGACTTGAGCTGCTTGAGACTTTGAGAAAAGATAAAAAATCAGATGTGTATTTTGTGATATTAAGCGGTTATGCAGATTTTAGCTATGCGCAGCAGGCCATGCAGAATGATTGTACGGATTACATACTAAAGCCGGTGGATAAGGAGATGCTGCTTAAGGTACTAAACAAGGTTCTTGTGCTCAAAAACGAGAAAAACCAGATCAACGAGGATAACAAAAAGATGAAACAGGCATACCTTGCAAGACACCTGATATCTCTGATACAGGGCAAATATGATGAAGTAAACCTGAACTATGTAAAAGAAAATATGAGGTGTGAGGGTGGAGCAAGGTATGTTGAAATACAGATGGAGCAGCTTCCTGCAGGTGATGAGATACTCGATAGTGATATGAGAAGCTTACAGCGCAAGATGTACGAAAGCTGTGTTGCTTTTCTGGGGGCTGATTCGGCACATTGTGTATTTGATGTATCTGTAAATGAAAAAGTGTATGACATAGGCTTTATATTCTCAGATTATATGGCAGAGGAAGCCGCAAAAACCGAGAGAAAATATCTGGAGGATCTGAGAAGGTATATATGTGATAATACACAAAAGAATATAGTTATGCTGGTCGGAAGAAAAGTATCAGATATATCAAAGATAGCCAGATCATACGGCAATGCATGTATGCTCAGGTCGTTTCAGGGCTTTCGCATAGTAAAGAGCATATATTACTATGAGGATGAAGTAAAGATATCGGCAGATGGAATAGTGCTTTGTAAAGATAGTCTTGATAAGCTGCTTAGGACAGTGGAACAGAATAACCATCTTGAGATAAGAAATGCAGTTGCCAAATTTTATGATGAGATGTCCAGCATGGGTATGAATGGGGAAAGCATGAACTTAAATATTAATTATCTGTTGTTTCAGTTCATACACCTGGCAAGTGAGCAGGATGATAATGTAAATCAGCAGGAGATTTTGCGACTCATAAGTGAGAGCAGCTTTAAGACCGGTATTGAGAGGGGAAGCCGTGCGCATATGACCAGATTTTGCTGTGAGTATGGTGATTATCTGTCGCAGCTTAGAAAAAATGTGTCAAGAGGTGTGATCGGCATGGTAGAAAAGGAAGTAAGAGACAATTATGCCACGAACATCACGCTTAAGAGCCTGAGTGAGAAGTATTATGTAAACAGTGCATACTTAGGGCAGCTTTTCAGAAAAAAATACGGACAGTCCTTTAAGGATTATCTGAACAATTACAGGATGGAACGGGCGGCAGAGCTTCTGCTTAGGACTGATAAGAAGATAATACAGATAGCAGAGGAAGTCGGATATCATGATATGGATTATTTTGTGAACAGGTTTATACAGGTAAAAGGCTGCACACCGGCGCGTTTCAGACGCCAGATGCAAAGTGGAGAATAATATATATTACTGCAAAACAGGGTAAATTATAGTTCTTTCGAGAAACTATAGTTTACCCTGTTTTTGACTATAGTTACTCCGATTGTTTGAAAACTTAAAAAGTATAAAATTAAGTTATCAAAAGGGAGGACAATACAATATGAAAAGAAAAAGAATTGTAAGCATGCTGCTTGTGGCTACCATGGCAGCAACACTGTTTGCCGGATGTGGCAATGATAGTGGCAAAAAAGGTGGCACTGAAACTGGAAGTGCGAAAGAGTTTGATGCATTCTTTGCTGTACCGGGAACTGAAATCAATGATGATAATGAAATCCAGAAGATCATCGAGGAAAAGACAGGTGTAAGGGTAAAGGAAACCTGGCTTACCGGACAGACAGCAGATGAGGCAATCGGAACAATGATCGCAGGTGGCGAATATCCTGATTTCATTGAAGGTGCAAGCGGACAGATGCAGTTATATGATGCAGGCGCACTTGTTCCACTGGATGACTACATCGAGAAATATCCAAACATCAAAAATCTTTTCACAGATCTTGAGTGGGAAAAACTTCGTCAGGATGACGGACATATCTATTGGATACCACAGTTTAGCTGCATAAAGGGAGACGAGAAAGTCTGCACACACAATGACGAGGCATTCTGGATCCAGGCAAGAGTACTTAAATGGGCTAACTATCCGGAGATCAAGACACTGGATCAGTATTTTGACCTCATCGAGAAATATAATGAGGCAAATCCAACAATGGCTGATGGAACAGAAAATATTCCATATACAATCCTTTGTGATGACTGGAGATATTTCTGTCTTGAGAATGCACCACAGTTCCTTGACGGATATCCAAACGATGGATCATGTATGGTAGATCCTGATACAAAGAAAGTACTTGACTATAATACATCAGATACAGCAGTTAAATATTTCAAGAAGCTCAATGAAGAGTATCAGAAGGGAATTGTAGATCCTGAGTCATTCACACAGACATATGATGAATATATCTCTAAGCTTTCTACAGGACGTGTACTTGGAATGATTGACCAGTGGTGGGATTTCGCATACACAGCAGGTGATGCAATTAAACAGGCAGGTCTTGATGAGCAGGGATGCGATTACATTCCGGTACCTGTAACAATTGACGGCCGTGACAATCAGTGGCACAATGCAGGCGGCGCTTTCAACGAGTCAACAGGTCTTGCTGTTACAACATCCTGTGATGATGTAGATGCGGCCATGAAGTTTGTAAATGATCTTCTTGATCAGGATATCCACAATCTCAGATTCTGGGGTGTCAAGGGTACTGACTATGAAGTAGATGAGAATGGCGAGTTTTACAAAACAGCAGATGAGAGAAAACAGGCTTCTGATACAGCATACAAGACCTCTCATTCATGCTCATACTCATACTTCCCACAGTACAGTGGAACAAGTGATGATGGAATTAATGCCAACAAACCTGATGGACAGGCAAGAGAGTTCTATGATGGTCTTAACAAGGATGTACAAGAGGCTTTCGATGCCTATGGTGTTAAGACATACGTTGAAATGCTTGGAACAAACAATGCACCTGGAGATTGGTATCCGATGTGGTCATACTCTAACAACTTTAACACAAGCACTCCTGGTGGAGTAGCCTGGACAAAGATTGGCGAAGTTAAGCATGAGCAGCTTCCACAGGTTGTTATGGCAAAAAACTTTGACAAAGCATGGAATACATACATGGATAAATACAATGCATGTAATCCACAGGATTTCCTGGATGAATTACAGACTGAGCTTGATAAAAGATTAGAGCAGGCTGCTAAGTTTAAATAAAGCTTAAATGAAATTTAAGGCAGGCAGATATAATAGCGTTTTATCTGCCTGCTGCCTTTAAGGAGTGTTGTCATGTCATTAACGAGAGAAAATAAAAAAGAAAAGGTTAGAAAACCTAGAACAAAAATTACATGGAAAGAAGTCAAACGCCAGAAAGTGCTGCTGTTCTGGGCAGCAATAATGGTGGCATATGGAGTCGTATTCTATTATCTGCCGCTCGCTGGCTGGGCAATGGCATTTCAGGATTACAAACCAAGACTTGGTATATTTCATTCTGCATTTGTTGGATTGGACAAATTCAAGATGCTGTTCTCGGATATGACATTTATCCGTGTTATAAGAAATACACTCGCAATGGGCGTTATCAATCTGGTTGTAACTTTTGTCACAGCCATAGCATTTGCAATCTTACTTAATGAGATTGCATCAAAGGGTGGAAAGAAAGTAGTACAGACTATATCATATCTTCCACATTTCCTTTCATGGATCATTGTAACAGGTATTTTACACGATATGCTTTCAGGAACAGGTATTGTAAATGAGTTCCTTGTAAATATGCATATTATAGACCAACCGATAAACTTTTTCGCACATACGGGATATTTCTGGCCGATAGTGGCATTTGCCAATGTATGGAAAGAAACAGGATGGAATGCAATCATATATCTTGCAGCCATTACATCAATAGATCCTTCACTTTACGAAGCAGCATCTATTGATGGAGCGGGACGCTGGGCAAAGATCAAGTACGTAACACTGCCGGGAATCAAACCAACTATCATAATCCTTCTTCTTATGAATGTAGGTAATGTTTTAAATGCAGGATTTGAGATACAGTATCTCTTAGGAAACGGTCTGATACAGAAAGTATCACAGACTATTGATATTTATGTACTTAAATGGGGCATAAGCCAGGGAGATTATGCAATAGGTACTGCAGCAGGTATATTCAAGAGTGTGGTAAGTATAATTCTTATATTTATTGCAAATAAAATTGCCAAACATAATGGTGAAGAGCAGTTGTTTTAAGGAGGTCTTGTACGATGGCAGATATAACAGCAGGCTCTGTAAAGAGCAAAAAGAAAAAGAAGATAAGTATATTTCCAATTGTAAATTGCATCATTATGGTACTGTTTTTGATCATAACGCTTTATCCGGTGCTTAATACACTTGCGATATCGCTTAATGATGGTACAGATGCATTAAGAGGTGGAATTTACCTCTTACCAAGAAAGTTTACCTGGAAGAATTATATAACGGTTTTACAAAAAGATAATCTTATAACAGGAGCATACATTACTGTTGCCAGAACAATAATTGGAACAGTCTTAGCACTGGTGGCAAATGCAATCCTTGCTTTTATAGTCAGCAGAAAAAGATTTTTGTTCAAAAGAGGTTTATCCCTGTTTTGGGTTATCACAATGTATGTCAATGGTGGATTAATCCCTACCTTCCTCCTGTACAAGGGACTTGGGCTTACCAATAGTTTTTGGGTTTATGTAGTCCCTGGAATGGTCAGTGCGTTTAATATGCTCGTTATCAGGACCTATATGAATGGAATCCCTGACAGCTTAGAGGAGTCAGCGCAGCTTGACGGTGCAGGATATACCACCATTTTTCTGAAGATTTATTCACCTCTCTGCAAACCGGTATATGCGACAGTAGCTTTATTCGTAGCAGTAGGACAGTGGAACTCATGGTTTGATGCAATGCTTTATAACCGTATGAGTACAAAGCTTACTACATTACAGTATGAGCTTATGAAGCTTCTTTCAGCTGTAACAAATCAGGGAGGATCAGCAGAAACATTGAAAAATGCTGTAGGCGCAGTTACACCTACCTCAGTTCGTGCCGCAGCAACAATTATAACAATGCTTCCAATCATATGTATTTACCCGTTTTTACAGAAATACTTTGTTACAGGACTTACACTTGGTGGAGTTAAAGAATAAATATTTTTTTACAGAATGCCCGGCAGGATAACTGCCGGGTGTTTTTGTGTAAATGTTTATTTGAAAGGAGAATTTTCTTCAAATCAGGAGCAAAATGAGAAAAAATAAGCTTAAGGCAGATTGGCCCGCGTGCCGTATATCGTATTGCTGATGACAGGATGTATGAAAACAAGCGCAAATCAAAGATCGGAAGACAATAATCACCAATTTTTATGATAAAAATATTTACATTATCGTAATATATGATAAAATATTTCTAATACGAAACACAATGGCTACATAAACAATAGGATATATGGAGGAAGTTATGGACGATAACAATTATATGAACAATGACAACCAGTCGTCAGGCACACCGGACAATACAGATGTCTTCGGTCAGTCTTCAGGAACAGCAAATGGCTCAGACACATACAGCCAGCCGCAGGACACATACAGCCAGCCGCAGGACACATATAGTCAGCCGACAGACACATATAATCAGTCTGTATCCCAGCAGGAAAGTGGGAATGCATATGCATATGGACAGTCATCAGACCAGACATGCAGCACAGACGGATATGTCAATAATCCGGGCAGTGCATATGGTTATGCAAATCAGGGTACATACAATCAGAATCCAAATGCCCAGGGTACATACAATCAGAATCCAAATGCCCAGGGTACATACAACCAGAACACATATGCTCAGGGCTCATTTAATCAGTCAGCTTACGGACAGACGCAGTATGGCCAGCAGCCAAACGGACAGGGTGGCTACAATCAGACTGCATACGGACAGACAGCCTACAATCAGCCACAGTATGGAGCTAATCCATACAACCAGCCGCCAAAGAACAGCAATGGCTTTGGTATAGCTTCTCTGGTACTTGGAATCGCATCTATTGTACTGTTTTGTACATGCATCAATTATGTGACAGCTCTGCTTGCTATCATTTTTGGTATTATACATATCATAAAGGGCAACAACAAGGTGTTTGGTATAGTTGGTATAGCAACAGCAGCTATCTCAGTTATAGTCAGCATCATATTCTGGGTTATAGCAGGCTCAAACGTAAGCACAGATTTTGAAAAGGAGTTCATGAAGGGCTTTGATGAGGGCTATGAGTATTATAATGATGACGATTCCTATGAGGATTACGATTATGATTATGATTCTTTTGATTATGACGATTTTGATTATCAGAATTTTGAGTATGATGGCATTTATTAGAGTTAATTATTATCAAATTATTACAGAATCAATTACATCTTGACAACAGTGGCTTTTCAGTTATATACTTAAACACAGTTAGTAAAAGGCAGTGACGAAGACAGTAGAGATGGCAGGAAAGTCAAAGAGAGCCGGGGCAGGTGAGAGCCGGTATGAGTAGAGCCGTTTTGAAAATCACTTCTGAGCCGCAGGCTAAAATCGCCATACAGTGTTGCGAGAGTAGGTTCTGACGTATTCCCTACGTTACAGGGGCGGGTATGCAAGGGTATTTCCCTTAAGTACATTGTAATAGGTGGTATAGACGTATCAGGCACGCGTTCCTAATTACAGGAATGTGTGCCTTTTTTTGTGAATATTCCATAAACCGAAAATTCTAGTGGAGTAAGCCACAAGGAAGCCTCGTAAGAGTCGAATTTGAGGTGCATGTTGGGATGTTCACGAACAATATAGAATAAGGAGAGATAGTCATGTACAACAAAGTTGACACCAATATGAACTTCGTTGAACGCGAGAAGAAGACAGAGCAGTTCTGGAGAGAGAACAATATCTTCAGAAAATCTATGGAAAACAGAAAAGAAGGAGAGACATACACATTCTATGATGGACCTCCTACAGCAAACGGAAAGCCTCACATCGGACATGTTGAGACACGTACCATAAAGGATATGATTCCAAGATTCCAGACCATGAAGGGCAAATATGTGCCACGTAAAGCAGGCTGGGATACACACGGACTTCCTGTTGAGATCGAGGTGGAGAAGCTTCTCGGCCTTGACGGCAAGGATCAGATTGAGAACTACGGACTTGAGCCATTCATCAAGAAATGTAAAGAGTCTGTATGGAAATACAAGGGTATGTGGGAGGATTTCTCCAACACAGTAGGTTTCTGGGCTGATATGGACAATCCATACGTCACATATGACGACAATTTCATTGAGTCAGAGTGGTGGGCTCTCAAGGAAATCTGGAATAAGGGACTTCTTTACAAGGGCTTCAAGATTGTTCCTTACTGTCCTCGTTGTGGAACACCGCTTTCTGCACAGGAGGTGGCACAGGGCTACAAGACAGTTAAAGAAAAATCAGCAGTAGTACGTTTTAAGGTAGTAGGAGAGGATGCATATTTCCTCGCATGGACCACAACTCCATGGACACTTCCAAGCAACGTGGCACTCTGTGTGAACCCTAATGACACATATGTAAAGGTAAAGGCTGTTGATGGCTACACATATTATATGGCAGAGGCACTTGCAGACAAGGTGCTCTCACAGCTTCTTTCAAAAGAGGACGCAGAGGCAGGCAAGAAGGCATATGAGGTGCTTGAGACATACAAAGGAAAGGACCTTGAGTACAAGGAGTATGAGCCGCTTTATGACTGTGCTAAGCAGGTTGCCGATAAGCAGGGCAAGAAGGGCTTTTTCGTGACATGTGACACATATGTTACTATGTCAGACGGTACAGGAATTGTTCATATCGCTCCTGCATTTGGTGAGGATGATGCCAATGTCGGAAGAAATTATGACCTTCCATTTGTACAGTTTGTAAACGACAAGGGAGAGCTTACAGCCGAGACTCCGTTTGCCGGTATGTGGGTAAAGGATGCAGATCCTGAGGTATTAAAGGACTTAAGCGGCAGAAAGCAGCTCTTCGATGCTCCGAAATTTGAGCATGAGTATCCACACTGCTGGAGATGTGACAAGCCTCTTATCTACTATGCAAGAGAGTCATGGTACATCAAGGAGACAGCAGTAAAGGATGATCTTATCAGAAACAACAATACAGTAAACTGGATTCCTGAGTCTATCGGTTCAGGACGTTTCGGAAACTGGCTTGAGAATATACAGGATTGGGCTATCTCACGTAACCGTTACTGGGGCACACCACTCAATATCTGGGAGTGTGAATGCGGACACAGAGAGTGTATCGGAAGCCGTGCAGAGCTCGCCGAAAAAGCAGGAGATCCAAAGGCTGCAGAGGTAGAGCTTCACAGACCATACATCGACGCTGTGACAATCAAGTGTCCTGAGTGTGGCAAGGATATGCACCGTGTACCAGAGGTACTTGACTGCTGGTTTGATTCAGGAGCCATGCCATTTGCACAGCACCACTATCCATTCGAGAACAAGGAAGTATTTGAGAAGCAGTTCCCGGCCAAGTTTATCTCAGAGGCAGTTGACCAGACACGTGGATGGTTCCATTCACTCATGGCTGAGTCTACACTCCTTTTCAACAAGGCTCCTTATGAGAATGTCATCGTGCTTGGACACGTACAGGATGAGAATGGACAGAAGATGTCCAAGTCAAAGGGCAACGCGGTAGATCCGTTTGATGCACTTGAGACATACGGTGCAGATGCCATCAGATGGTATTTCTACACAGCATCAGCTCCATGGATTCCAAAGAAGTTTTCAGGAAAGCTCGTGCTTGAGGGACAGCGTAAGTTTATGGGAACACTCTGGAACACATACGCATTCTTCGTGCTTTATGCAAATATCGACAACTTTGATGCTACAAAATACAGCCTTGAGTATGATAAGCTTGCAGTAATGGACAAGTGGATTCTTTCAAAGCTCAACTCAGCAGTGGCAGGAGTGGATGAGTGCCTGTCAAACTACAAGATTCCGGAGGCGGCAAAGTACCTTCAGGAGTTCGTAGACGACTTAAGTAACTGGTATGTACGCCGCAGTCGTGAGCGTTTCTGGGCAAAGGGAATGGAGCAGGACAAGATAAACGCATACATGACACTTTATACAGCACTTGTCACCATATCAAAGGCGGCAGCACCTATGATTCCTTTCATGACAGAGGATATCTACAGAAATCTTGTCTGCTCTATTGACAAGAGCGCACCGGAGTCAATTCATCTGTGCGACTATCCTGTAGTTGATGAGAAGCTGATTGACAAAAAGCTCGAAGCTGATATGGATGAGGTACTAAAGGTTGTAGTACTCGGACGTGCATGTCGTAACGAGGCAAATATCAAAAACCGTCAGCCAATCGGAAAAATGTTTGTAAAGGCTCCGGAAAAACTGGATGAATTTTATGTGGATATCATCGCAGACGAGCTCAACGTAAAAGAGGTTGAGTTCACTGATGATGTATCACACTACACCACATACAAATTCAAGCCACAGCTTAGAACAGTGGGTCCTAAGTATGGTAAATTCCTTGGTCAGATTAAGGCAGTTTTAGCTGAGCTTGATGGTCATAAGGCCATGGAGGAGCTTAACAGCACCGGCTCTCTCAAGCTTGACAGCATTAGCGATGAAGTTGTATTATCTAAAGAGGATTTACTTATCGAGATGACTCAGATGGAGGGCTATGTGACACAGTCTGACAACAATATAACCGTTGTTCTTGACACCAACCTCACTCCTGAGCTTATCGAGGAAGGTTTCGTAAGAGAAATCATCAGTAAGATCCAGACAATGCGTAAGGACGCAGGCTTTGAGGTTATGGACCACATCGCTGTGACATACGAGGCAGATGAGAAGCTTTCAAATGTATTTGAAAAGTTTGGTGATGAAATCAAGACCGAGGTTCTTGCCGTATCAATTAAATCAGGCGAACTTAAGGGTTATGAAAAGGATTGGAAGATTAATGGTGAGGCTGTTAAGCTTGCAGTTGAAAAACAATAATCTCTGCACGAGAGGGAGCATTAATTTGCTCCCTTTTAGTGCCATAAGGAGGAATAAAATGAGAGATAATACGTTTAGCAAAAAGGTGTTTATTAAGACTGTATCAGACAATTTAAAAAATAAATATCGTAAGACTATAGATGATGCCACACAGCAGGAACTTTATCAGGCTGTATCAGAGGCCGTAAAGGATGTCATCATGGATGAGTGGATTGCCACACAGAGAGTGATGGACAAGGACGATCCAAAGGTTGTTTACTATATGTCCATGGAGTTTTTGATGGGAAGAGCTCTCGGCAACAACCTTATAAACCTCTCAGCATACAAGGAGGTCAAGGAGGCTCTCAATGAGATTGGTGTGGATATCAATGCTATTGAGGACCAGGAGCCTGATCCGGCACTTGGAAACGGTGGACTCGGAAGACTGGCAGCGTGTTTCATGGATTCACTTGCCACACTTGGATATCCTGCATACGGCTGTGGAATCAGATACAGATATGGTATGTTCAAGCAGCAGATTTCAGACGGCTTCCAGATTGAGGTGCCTGACAACTGGCTCAAGGACGGATATCCATTCGAGCTTCGTCGTCCGGAGTACTGCTATGAGGTCAAGTTTGGAGGATATGTGCAGGAGAGCACAGATGAAAACGGAGAGCTTCATTTCGAGCAGAAGGACTATCAGTCGGTGCTTGCAGTGCCTTATGATATGCCTATAGTCGGTTATGACAACAATGTGGTCAATTCTCTCATGATATGGGATGCAGAGCCAAAAAACGGCTTCTCGCTCGAGTCCTTTGACCAGGGTGACTACGACAAGGCAGTGGAGCAGGAAAATCTTGCAAGAAACCTTGTTGAGGTGCTCTATCCAAACGATAACCATGTAAAGGGCAAGGAGCTTCGCTTAAAGCAGCAGTATTTCTTTGTATCAGCAAGCATCCAGCGTGCACTTGCAAGGTTTAAAAAGCATCACAGCGATTTAAAAGATCTTCCGAATAAGGTCGTTTTCCAGATGAACGATACTCACCCTACAGTTGCAGTCGCAGAGCTTATGAGAATCCTTGTGGACGAGGAACATCTGTCATGGGATGATGCATGGGATATCACTACAAGATGTGTAGCCTACACTAACCATACAATCATGGCTGAGGCGCTTGAGAAGTGGCCAATTGAGATATTCCAGAGACTGCTTCCTCGTGTATACCAGATTGTTGACGAGATAAACAGAAGATTTGTGATGCAGATTAATGAGAGATATCCTGGCAATGAGGACAAGCTAAGAAAGATGGCTATCCTCTATGACGGACAGGTCAAGATGGCAAATATGGCTATCGTTGCAGGCTATTCTGTAAACGGTGTTGCAAAGCTTCACACAGAGATACTTAAGAATCAGGAGCTTCATGATTTCTATGAGATGTTCCCTGAGAAGTTCAATAACAAGACAAACGGAATCACACAGCGTAGATTCTTAGCCCATGCAAATCCACTCCTTGCAGACTGGGCAACAAAAAAGGTAGGAGCCGGCTGGATTACAGATCTTACAATGCTTTCAAAGCTCAAGGCTTATGCGGACAGCCCTGTTGCACAGCAGGAGTTTGCTGAGATTAAGAGAGCAAACAAGGTGCGTTTAGCAAAGTATATCAAGGAGCACAATGGTATTGATGTAAATCCGGATTCTATCTTTGATGTGCAGGTTAAGAGACTTCACGAGTACAAGAGACAGCTCATGAACATCCTTCATGTGATGTATCTGTACAACAAGATTAAGGAAAATCCGTCTATGGATTTCTATCCTAGAACATTCATTTTTGGAGCAAAGGCAGCAGCAGGCTACAGAAATGCAAAGAAAACAATAAAGCTCATCAACAGTGTGGCTGATGTGATAAATAACGATGCTTCTATTGGCGGCAAGCTCAAGGTAGTATTTATCGAGGATTACAAGGTATCCAATGCCGAGATTATTTTTGCGGCAGCAGATGTCAGCGAGCAGATTTCCACAGCAAGCAAGGAGGCATCCGGAACAGGAAACATGAAGTTTATGCTCAATGGAGCGCTCACTATCGGAACTATGGATGGTGCCAATGTCGAGATGTTCGATGAGGTAGGGGCTGACAACATGTTTATCTTTGGAATGAGCTCTGATGAGGTCATCTCACACGAGAACAGACATGACTACAATCCTGTTGATGTATATAATAACGATGCCGAGCTAAGAAAGGTAGTAAACCAGCTTGTAGACGGCACATATTCACCAAATGACCATGAGCTTTTCAGGGAGCTTTACAACTCACTGCTCAATCCACAGCAGGGACAGGTGGCTGACCGCTACTTTATCCTCGCAGACTTCCGCTCATATGCAAATGCACAGCAGAAGATTAATGATTATTACAAGAACAAGAGCGCATGGAGAAAGAGTGCACTGCTCAATATCGCACATGTAGGAAAGTTTTCTTCAGACAGAACAATCCAGGAATATGTGGACGATATCTGGCATCTTGACAGGATTACCGTAAATATGGCAGGAGTATAGGATTTTGGAAAAAGTTATCGCAAAGTCTGGTATCAGTGGAAGCACGCTTAAGCTTATAGCCATTTTTACCATGCTCATAGACCATACTGCGGCAACGGTTATTCTTCAGATGATAAATAACGGGATAGGTGGACAAACGCTTATTGATATCTACTGGGTCATGCGTTCTATAGGGCGCATGGCCTTTCCTGTTTTCTGCTTCCTGCTTGTGGAGGGGTTCAAATATACACACAGCAGGGAAAAATATGCTGCGAGGATGTTTATATTCGCGCTTATCTCTGAGATACCGTTTGACCTTGCAATAAACAATACAGTGCTGGAATTTAAGAGCAACAATGTGTTTTTTACACTGCTTTTAGGCCTGCTTGCCATCACAGTGCTTGATTGGCTTAAGTCGGTCGATAAAATAGAAAAGGCATCCTCTGCAGTCAAGTGGTTTTTTGTCACACTGATCAGGTGTATAGTAATGGTATCAGTGGTGCTTGTTATGATGATTATTGCAGAGTTTGTGCTTTGCTGTGATTATGGTGCGGCGGGTGTAGGGTGCATTGTCATGATGTACCTGCTTTCTTCAAACCGAGATGTTGCATTTGCCGTGGCAGTCATACTGCTTGGACTTTTCTCAGGTACCATAGAGTTTTTTGCACTTTTTATGCTTATACCGCTTCGCTATTACAATGGAAAAAGAGGCATTTCACTAAAATATGTCTTTTACGCCTTTTACCCGGTGCATCTTTTTGTACTGTATCTGATATGCAGGCTTGCTATGGCTGCTGCTGTTCACACCTGACAGAGTTACAGACGTACGCCGCGCCGAAAGTGTGCATCTGGCGAATGTACACAAACCTTGAGCCGAAAAACGACACCTGACAAATTAACGCAATTCTTACGAATTGTTCTGCCACAGTACCCGCCGGATGGCATAACCCATGAAGGGCGGGCGGCGATACAAAAATAAAGAAAGAGGAATCCAAATGTCATTTTGTCATCTTCACACCCATACCGAGTACAGTCTGCTCGATGGATCAAACAAGATAAAAGAATATGTAAAGCGCGTCAAGGAGCTTGGCATGAACTCTGCCGCAATCACAGACCATGGCAATATGTACGGTGTGGTGGAGTTTTACAAGACGGCAAAGGCAAATGATATCAATCCGGTCATAGGCTGCGAGGTATATGTGGCACCAAATTCGCGCTTTGACAGGGAGACAAGCCACGGTGATGACAGGTATTATCATCTGATTCTGCTTGCTGAAAATAATACAGGCTATGCCAATCTCATGAAGATAGTGTCAATAGGGTTCACAGAGGGCTATTATTACAGGCCGAGAGTGGATTTTGAGACGCTTGAGAGATATCACGAGGGGCTTATATGCCTGTCTGCCTGTCTGGCAGGAGAAATCCCTAGATACATCGTAAGAGGCTTTTATGACGAGGCAAAGGAGATTGCAAGGAAGTATCAGGACTGCTTTGGAAAAGACAACTTCTTCCTTGAGCTGCAGGACCATGGCATTGATGACCAGAAGCTTGTGAATCAGCAGCTTCTTAGGATGAGCAAGGAGCTTGAAATAGGGTTAGTGTGTACTAATGATGTGCACTACACCTACGAGTCCGATGCGGAGGCACATGATGTGCTTTTGTGCATCCAGACCGGGAAAAAGGTGTCTGACGAGGACAGGATGCGCTATGATGGCGGGCAGTTTTTCGTAAAGAGCGAAGAGCAGATGAGAGCGCTTTTCCCATATGCCACAGAGGCTATTGAGAATACGCAGAAAATTGCCGACAGATGCAATGTGACGCTTGAGTTTGGCAATTACAAGATTCCAAAGTATGAGGTGCCAGAGGGCTATGATAGTGCCGAAGCCTTCCTTACAGAGCTTTGCGAGAAGGGCTTTAGGGAGAAATACATAGGCTGTGGCGAGTACAGTGCAAAGGAGCTTAAAAAGATACATGCAGATATGGACTATGAGCTTGGTATCATAAAGACCATGGGCTTTATAGAGTATATCCTTATTGTGTGGGATTATATTAACTGGTGCCGCACGCACGACTGCTGGGTAGGCCCGGGACGAGGCTCGGCGGCGGGAAGCAGGGTGTGCTATTGTACCGGAATCACGGATATTGATCCGGTTAAATACAATCTGCTTTTTGAAAGATTTCTTAACCCTGAGCGAGTTTCCATGCCTGATATCGATGTGGATTTCGAGTATGCGGAGAGATATCGCGCCATAGAGTATGTTCAGCAGAAGTACGGACACGATTCTGTAACACAGATAGTCACCTTTGGTACGATGGCAGCAAGAGGTGTCATAAAATCAGTCGGAAAGGCGCTGGATTTCCCATATGCAGAGACTGACAGGCTTGCAAAGATGGTGCCTCAGGAGCTTAATATCACGATTGACAAGGCTCTTCAGATGAACCCGGAGTTTAAGGGCATTTACGACAGTGATGCGAGAGTGCATGAAATGATAGATATGGCAAAAAGGCTTGAGGGACTGCCAAACCACACGTCCGTGCATGCAGCAGGTGTGGTAATCTATCCGGGTGTGGCGAGCGATTATGTGCCTCTTGGAAGGGCAAACGACGGAAGCCCTACCGCAGAGTACAACATGGTACAGCTCGAGGAGCTTGGCCTTTTAAAGATGGATTTTCTGGGGCTTCGTACACTCACGGTGCTAAAGGATTCTGTGAAGAATATCAACTGTCTCTTATACACATCTGACGCTGCCGACGATAAGGCTC
>ENA-OYWC01000453-OYWC01000453.1-human-gut-metagenome-genome-assembly--contig:-NODE-453-length-16295-cov-6.321490_pt1 | contig 16295 bp, 14 predicted proteins | sample MGYA00244165_ERZ653387 | MGnify/ENA primary metagenome ERZ653387 (study PRJEB26926, sample SAMN06164974) | human gut metagenome | biome: ENVO:00009003; feature: ENVO:2100002; material: ENVO:00002003...
CATTTCTTCTATTATAGCAGAAACGGGGGCGTTTGGGTAGTTCTTTGACAGACTGGATGGCAGGTCTCCGGCGGGAGACCTGCCATTTTATGTTTTCACTGCTCTTGAAGCTGGTCGATTTCCTTAGCGATGGTGCAGTTGCTCTGGTAGACGCAGCTGCCGTAGCAGCAGTCCGTCTCGGTGACTGCACCGTCCTCCAGAACGACTTCCACCATGCGGCTGCCGTCCAGCTGACGGCAGTAGCCGGATACAAATTTCTCTGTCTCCACGTTATCCCTCCACGATGCAGAAGCCCTTGGGCGCCAGCGTCAGCCAGTCCGGGGCTACGGTTTGCAGGTTGTGACCCATGAGAATTTTCCCGGCGGGGATGTCCCAGGGGTCGCCGCAGCGGTTGCAGTAGATTTTCAGCACGCTGCCGCCATAGCGCCGGGTGAAGCCAATCCGGCGATCTTCCGCCTGAAAGAACTGAATGTCCCCCAGACGCAGCGCGTCATAGGCTTTCCGCAGCTGCCCCAGACGGCGGAAATGGGCCAGAAGCTCCGGGTCCTCCCGCCCCCATGGGTAGGTGCGGCGGTTGAAGGGGTCGCGGTAGCCCTCCATCCCGGCTTCGTCGGCGTAGTACAGGCTGGGGCTGCCCGGCAGGGTGTATTGCAGGAAGGAGGCCATCTGCAGCCGCTCCACGGCCACCGGCAGCAGGTTCCGGGACAGATGGCGCTTGGCCTTTTCTTCCCGGGAACCGTCAAAATCGTCCACCAGCGCGGTGAGAATGCGGGGGGTGTCGTGGGTGCCCAGCAGATTCATGTTGCAGGCCGCCACTTGGGGCGGGTAGTTTTCCATAATGGACATCACGGTTTCCTTAAAGCCCCGGCCGCCGTCCAGATTCTTGACGAAGTTCACAATGGCCGTGCGGAAGGGGTAATTCATCACGCTGTCCAGTTCGCCGCCGGTAAAGTAAGTGCGGCGCTTGCCGTAGGCGCATTTGTTGGACGCGTCCTCCCACACCTCGCCCAGAAGCAGGGCGTCGGGATTCAGTTCCTTGATGCGGTTGCGGAGAAGCTTGATGAATTCGTCAGGCAACTCGTCCGCCACATCCAGCCGGTAGCCATCCGCCCCCAGCCGCAGCCAATGGGCGAGGACGCTATCTTCGTCCGTGATGATGTAGCGGACGAAAGCGGGGTCCATTTTGTTCACCGTGGGCAGAGTGTCAAAGTCCCACCAGGAATGATAGACGTTCGGCCAGTTGTAGAAGGTGTACCAGCTGTAGTAGGGGGATTCCTTGGAATTGTACGCGCCCACAGATGGGAAAGCGCCCTCTCGGTTGAAATACAGGCTGTTGGAGCCGGTGTGGGAATACACGCCGTCCAGAATGACCCGGATGCCCCGAGCGTGGGCCGCATCGCAGAGGGCGGCAAAATCCGCCTCGGTGCCGAGAAGGGGGTCGGGGGTCTTGTAGTCGCCGGTGTCGTAGCGGTGGCTGGAAAAGCTCTTGGAAATGGGGTTCAGGTAGAGAATGGTAACGCCGAGACCGGCAATATAGTCCATTTTCTCAGTGATGCCCCGGAAATTGCCGCCGAAAAAGTCGTTGTTCAGCACCTGCCCATCGGGGGTGGGCTTCCAGTCCACTTCGTCGTACCAGTTTTTGTGGATGGTGTAGGGTTTCAGCTTCCCGGTCACATCGGCCCTTCCGCTGGCGTAAAAACGGTCGGGGAAAACCTGATAGATGGTTGCGCCCTTCGCCCAGTCCGGGGTGGTGAAGTCGGCGGGGATGCAGCTCAGCTGCCAGAGATCCCCGGCTTCCATGTTGGTGTCGTCCCCCTGCTTGAACAGGCGGAAGCTGCCGCCCTGTGTATCGATGACGAAATAGTAGAAAAACAGGCCGGGGCAGGGGATGGAAAACTGCCCCTCAAAAACGTCATACGCGCCCTTTTTCATCTGGAATGCCAGAACGGCGTTCTGCGCCCATGAGCCGTCCTCATGATTAAAGACGCAGGTGACCTTCGTCGTCAGGACGGAGGTGGGAATATGGATATGCAGGGTGCAGACCTGCCCCGGCGTCAGGGTGCCGAAGGGGGTCTTGAACTGGGGCTGCTTGCTGTCGTAAAGGATTCTCATGGCGGTCTCCTCATGATAAACTCGTTCTGTCCATTATAAACCATTTTTCCGGAAAAGGGAAGCGTGGGAGAAAGATATTTTGGGAAAGCGCTTGAGAAACCCATGCCTTTTTGGATGAAGGATGGACTTTCCCGGTTTTTCTGGTATACTGTACTGGACGGGAAGATAGGAGAATGAATGATGATAAGAAAATTGCAAAATGCAGATATGGACAGGGTAGCCGGTATATAGCTGGACGCCAATCTGAGGGCGCACTGCTTTATTTCCCCACAGTATTGGAAAAGCAATTTTGACCCGGTAAAAGAAATGCTGCCCCGGGCAGAAGTCTATGTTTACGAAAATGACCGGGAAATATGGGGCTTTATAGGGCTGAACGGGGAATATATCGAAGGCATTTTTGTTTCCGGTGAAATGCAGTCGCGGGGCATAGGGAAGCGCCTGCTGGACTTTGTAAAGACGAAAAAGACGGAATTGCGCCTGAATGTGTACCAGAAGAACATGCGGGCGATTCGTTTTTACCAAAGGGAGGGCTTCAAAATTCTGCGGGAAGGAATGGATGAAGCAACCGGCGAAAAGGATTATGAAATGACATGGCGGCAGGAATAAAACGCTGTTTGGAGAAAACACGAAAAATGCACCGTATGGCTGCGGCCATACGGTGCATTTGCTGCATTTTGGAGTATTTTACCAGCTCAGCATATTCCGGAACTGCTCCATGTACCGTCCGGCGGGGACGTCCCAGCTGAAATCTTTTTCCATGTCCCGCTTCTGCAGGGCGCGGAAGGCTTCCCGGTTGTGATTGTACAGGCCGAGGCAGCGCTTCAGCGAAGCGAAGAAGTCGTCGGCGTTGTAGCTCTGGAAGGTGAAGCCAAGACCACCCTCGCCGTTCTCGTCGGCGGGAGGAACGGTGTCCTTCAGGCCGCCGGTGGCGTGAACCACGGGTACGGTGCCGTAGCGCATGGCGTTCATCTGACTCAGGCCGCATGGCTCGGACTTGGAGGGCATCAGGTAAATGTCGCCGCCAGCGTAAATCCGGGCGGCAAGCCCCAGATTGAAGGTGATCTGGGCGGAAACCTGATCGGGGAACTGATTCGACAGATCTCTGAAGAAGCTCTCGTATTGAGCTTCGCCGGTGCCAAGGATCAGCAGCTGGGCGTCTTCCTCCCACATGAGCCGCCGGGCAATGTAGCACAGCAGGTCAAGACCCTTGTGACTGGCCAGCCGGGTGACCATGACCATCAGCGGCACGTCAGGCTTGACGGGCAGACCCACTTCTTTTTGCAGGGCGGCCTTCACGGCGGCCTTGCCCTCTACAAAGGTCTCGGCATTGTAGTGAGCGGGAAGGGCGGGGTCGGTCTCCGGGTTGAAGGTGTTCACGTCGATGCCGTTGGTGATGCCGGTGAGCTTCCATGCGTTGCCCGCAAGGACGCTGTCCAGACCGTGGGCATAGTAGGGATACATCAGCTCCCGGGCATAGGTCTCGGACACGGTGGTCACAAGGTCAGCAGTCTCGATGGCGCCCTTCATCACGTTGACGGAGTTGCTCATGTCCAGGGTGGAGCGGTACTCCCAGGGAAGCCCCAGCACATCGTCAAAGAACCCGGCGTTTGCCCAGCCCTGATATTCGATGTTGTGGATGGTGTACATGCAGCGGGTCTTATAGAAGGTGCCGTGGTACATGGCCTTGAGATAAATGGGAATGCAGGCGGTCTGCCAGTCGTTGCACTGGATGATTTCGGGGATGAAGTTCAGGGCGATCATGGCGTCCAGACAGCCCCGGGAGAAGAAGGCGAAGCGCTCGCCGTCGTCCATGTCCCCGTAAATCGCGCCGGTTCGGGCACCGAAGTAATAATCATTGTCCAGGAAATAGACCTGCACGCCGTCATTTCGGTTGGTCAGCTTCATGATGCCGCAGTATTGCTGCCGCCAGCCCAGCTGCACCCGGATCTCGGCTACCCGCTCCACCATATAGGCGGCGTTGGTTTTGATTTTGTGGTAGTAGGGCAGAAACAGAACGACCTCGTTGCCCGCAATGCGGGCCAGGGCGGAGGGCAGAGCCTCCATTACGTCGCCCAGTCCGCCGGACTTGGCATAGGGTGCGCCCTCAGAGGCGCAGATGGCAATTTTCATACGGTTTCCCCCCTCTTGACGATGACAGGACTCTTCTTTGTCCCAATGAGCTTTGCCCCTGGGGTGACGGTGACGTCCTTGTCCAGAATGACGTATTTCAGTTCCGCGCCCTCGCCCACCACGGAGTCGTTCATGATGACGCAGTTTTCCACGTCCGCGCCCGGGGCGATGGTGACCTGCCGGAACAGAATGCTTTCCTTGACGTTGCCCTCCAGCATACAGCCGTCGGCCGCCAGACATTTGGCGATCTGGCATTCCTCGCCGTAGTAGGTGGGGACACGGTCACGAACCTTGGTGTAGATGGGATGATTGCCGCCAAACATGTCGTGGCGGATGTCCCGGTCGATGAGCGCCATGGAGTTTTTGAAATATTCCTCCACGGACTCGTTGTACAGGGCGGCACCGTCGAACTGGTAGACATTGACGGAGACCTTGCCCCGCTGCCAGCCGCCCAGAACGAGGTCACGATCCATGTGGAACTTGTCCCGGGCGATCATTTCCTTGGTCTGCTGGATGAGCCACTTCTTGCCCACCACGAAGATGTCCATGGAAGCGACATAATCGGCGGGGGCGGCAAAGTCCACCAGCATGTCGGTCACGTTGCCTTTCCCGTCCAGCTTCATGGCCAGATCAATCATCTTTTCCCCGTTGCAGATACCGGCCTTGGTGACTACGGTGATGTTCCGGCCGCTCTTTACGTGGGCGGCGATGACCTTGGTCAGGTCGATGTTGGAGAGAATGGCGGAGTCGGTCATGATGACCAGCTCGTCATCAGAGCCGTAGGCGAGGAAGTCCATGGCGCTGGCGAGAGACTCCAGCTTGCCCCGGTAGCGGTGGACTTCGGACTGGGCGTAGGGGGTCAGGAATTCCAGACCGCCCTCCTCCAGCTCCAGCCCCCACTCCTCACCGTCGCCGATGTGGTTCATCAGGGACTGGTAGTTGTGACGGGAGATGATGCCGATGTGGCGGACACCGGCGCAGGCCAGATTGGACAGCGCCCAGTCTACCTGACGGTAGCGGCCGCCGAAGGGCAGGGAGGCCATGGTGCGCTTGGTGGTCAGCTCACCAAGGCTTGCGTCGTTGGTAAATACAATACCGGTTACGTTCATTGCATTTTTCCTCCTGTTACAGCATGTCACCGGGCTTCAGCACGGTGTTGGCTTCGACGACAGCGCCCTTGGACGTGACGCTGATCTTCTTCTTTTCCCCGTCGGCGTAAGCGCCGCCCACGATGGCGTTCTTGCAGACCTTGGAGTCCTCGCCCAGAATGGCGTGGCGGACGATGGCGCCGGACTCGATGACCACGCCGGGCATGACGACGCTGTCCTCTACCAGCGCGCCCTCACCGACGGTGCAGCCGATGGAGATGATGCTGTGGTGGACGGTGCCGTAGACCTCGGAGCCTTCGGCCACGAAGGCGTTGACGATCTCGGCCTGCTCGTCAATGTAGGAGGACGGCATGGCGGAGTTGCGGGCGTAGATGGTGGAGCGCTTGTCGCCCCGGAGCTGGAAGGCAGGTTCCTTGCCCAGCAGATCCATGTTGGCTTCCCACAGAGAATCGATGGTTCCCACGTCTTTCCAGTAGCCGTCGAAGGGGTAGGCCATCATCTTGTGACCGTCGGCCAGCAGGCTTGGAATGATGTTCTTGCCGAAATCGTTGGCGGAGCTGGGGTTTTCCTCGTCAGCGATCAGGGCGTCCCGCAGTACCTGCCAGTTGAAGCAGTAAATGCCCATGGAAGCGTTGGTGGACTTGGGCTTGGCGGGCTTTTCCTCGAACTCGTAGATGGTGTTGTCGGGGTTGGTGTTCAGGATACCGAAGCGGGAAGCCTCCGCCAGAGGGACGCTGCGCACGGCGATGGTGCAGGAAGCCTTATGCTTTTCGTGGTAGGCCACCATGGCGGCGTAGTCCATCTTGTAGATGTGGTCGCCGGAGAGAATGACCACGTAGTCGGGATTGAAGCGGTCCACGAAGTCGATGTTCTGATAAATGGCGTTGGCGGTGCCCTTGTACCAGCCGGATTTCTTGTCGTGACGCTCGTAGGGAGGCAGAACCTGCGCGCAGGAATGGGTCTTGTTCAGGTTCCAGGGCTGTCCGTTTCCGATATACTCATTCAGCTCCAGGGGCTGATACTGGGTCAGAATACCCACAGTGTCGATGCCGGAGTTGACACAGTTGCTCAAAGGAAAATCGATGATACGGTATTTGCCGCCGAAGGGAACGGCAGGCTTGGCGGTTTTCTCCGTCAGAACCTTAAGCCGGCTGCCCTGGCCGCCGGCAAGCAGCATCGCAATTACGCGCTTTTTCTGAAAATACATGGTCACAGCTCCTTATGTAGATTTTTGAGAATCTCCCGTTGACCCGGAGATTCGTTAGTGCCTCTCTCGGTTTTGTGCAGATGTTTGGGGACATCTATCCACTCTGATAAAATATCATATTTTCCCTGATTAGGAAAGGGAAAAATTATCTAAATATTGGTGAATGAATTCTGCGTTTTGCATAACGGCCTGCCATGGGACGGGGACGCCGCCCGGGGGATCGATGCCCTTCAGCCGCTTTTCCATCCAGTTGAGGTCAAGCCACCTGCCAAACTTGAAGCCGCAGGCCGGGAAATGAGCGACGGTGCGGTAGCCGCGTTTCTCGTGGAAGCGCATGGAGTTTTCGTTTTCACCGCAGACGAGGGAGTAAAGAAGGTAATACCCCTGGGCGTCGAGGATCGCTTCCAGCGCGTCGTACAGCGCTTTTCCGATGCCTTTGCCCCGTGCCTGAGATTTGAGATAGATGGTCGGTTCGGCGCACCATGCGTATGCCGCACGGGAAAAGGGCAGACTTGCGTAGGCGTAGCCGAGGATCTGCCCGTCCTCCTCCCAGAGAAGCCACGGAAACTGGGCGGTGATGTCGTGGTAGCGGCGCAGGAATTCTTCTTCGCTGGGTGGGTCATATTCAAATGTGGCGGTAGAGGTCAGAACGTAAGGCCGGTAAATGGCAAGCATGGCGCTTACGTCTTCCTCGGCGGCGATTCGGAGCATGGGATACCTCCTGTTTTCCGCCGGAGCAGCCGGCGGATAGTAAAAGCAATATATTTTTATTTTACTATCCCAACTTCTTTCCGTCAAGGTTGACATTTCCGTCAAAGATGGGTAAAATAAGAGAAACTGTGACTTCAAAGGAGGGATTCTCTTGGACGCTGGCGGCAACGGCAATATACCTGGACGAAGTAGAGTGCGGCTTGCCGTCCGGGTGAGTCTGTAGTTATTTTGTCTGCGTAAATTGCCTATTCATCTCACAAATAAATGAATAGGAGGAATTACGAATGGCAGAGCGTTTTGAAATTGTGGAAAAAGCCCTCCTGAAGCTGCTGGAGGAGAAAAAATATGCAACTCTCCGGGATATCCTCACGACCATGAATCCGATGGATGTCGCCGGACTTTTTGACGGGCTGGACGAAAAACAGATCCCCCTCATGTTCCGCCTGCTTCCCAAGGAACAGGCGGCGGAGACCTTCGTGGAAATGGAGCCGGAGGCCAAAGAGCTTCTCATCCGGGGCTTCTCCGACAACGAGTTGAAGGAGGTTCTGGACGAGCTGTACGTGGACGACGCGGCGGATATCGTTGAGGAAATGCCCGCGAACGTGGTGCAGCGTATCTTAAAGCACGCCGACCCGGAAATGCGCAGCTCTATCAACCAGATTTTGCGTTACCCCGAAGATTCCGCCGGTTCCATCATGACCACGGAATACGTCTCCCTGCGCCCCCACATGACCGTGGAGGAGGCCATTCTCCGCATCCGACGTCAGGGCGTGGATAAGGAGACCATTTACACCTGCTACGTTACGGAAAAGGACAGGACGCTCATCGGTCTTGTGACGGTAAAGGATCTTCTGCTGGCCGCGGACGACGAGACCAAGATCGAAGACATCATGGAAACGAACCTGATCTCGGTCACTACCCAGACCGATCAGGAAGAAGTCGCGGCGACCCTTTCCAAGTATAACTTCATCGCCCTGCCTGTGGTGGACGGGGAGAACCGGATGGTGGGTATCGTCACCTTCGACGACGCCATGGACGTCATGCAGGACGCGGCTACCGAGGACATGGAAATCATGGCCGCTATGACCCCTTCGGAGAAGACCTACCTGAAAAGTACGCCCTTCGACCTGTTCAAGCACCGGATTCCCTGGCTGATGCTTTTGATGGTCTCCGCTACCTTTACGGGGATGATCATTACCTCTTTTGAGGATGCCCTGAGCTTGCTCCCGGTGCTGACCGCCTTTATCCCCATGCTGATGGATACCGGCGGTAACTGTGGTTCTCAGTCCTCCGTGACCGTCATCCGTGCCCTGAGTCTGGACGAGCTGCATTTTACCGACCTGTTCCGGGTGATGTGGAAGGAAGCCCGCACGGCAGTGCTCTGCGGCGCGGCGCTGGCAGCTGCCTGCTTCCTGAAAATTCTGCTGGTCGATCGGCTGCTGATGGGCAACGAAAGCATCAGCCTGCTGGTCAACGGCGTGGTGTGCCTGACGCTTTGTGTGACGGTCATCCTTGCCAAGTTCGTCGGCTGCACGCTGCCTCTGTTTGCCAAGCGTCTGGGCTTTGACCCGGCGGTGATGGCAAGCCCCTTTATCACGACCATCGTGGATGCCCTGAGCTTGCTGGTGTATTTCCTGTTTGCGAAGCTGATGCTGGGGGTTTGAGAAAACGAAAAACTTCGTATGATTTTGGTCATACGAAGTTTTTGCTTTATTCGGCCTTGAGGACGTGTGCGCCCTCAAATTCCACGTGCAGGGGCAGCATCTGCCAGTGATGCTCCGTGATGCTGTCCAGCTTTTTGGCGAGCTTCTCTTCCAGCCCGGGGTTGCGGGTGATGCACAGCAGGGTGGGGCCTGCGCCGGAAAGGCAGAAGGCCGCGCCGACGGTGCGCACCAGCGCCTCGATTTTTTCGTAGTCCGGAATCAGCTTTTTCCGGTAGTTCTGGTGAAGCCTGTCCTGCATGGCGGTGCGCAGCAGCTTCTCGTCCCCAAGCTCCAGCGCCTTGAGCACCAGCGCGCCGTGGGAGATGTTGTAGATGGCGTCCCGGCGGTTGACCTGCTCCGGCAGAACGGAACGGGCGAGGGGGGTGGACAGGGTGAAATCCGGAATGAGAACCAGAAATTCCCACCCGGCGTGGAGGGGGAAGCTGACGCTCACCGGCAGACCGCCGTCCACCATGGACGCGGTCAGACCGCCCAGGAAAGCGGGCGCCAGATTGTCCGGATGCCCTTCCATGGCGTTGGTGATGTTGAGCAGGCCCTGCGTGGAGAGCTTATTGCCCCGCAGGACGTTGGCGCCCATGGCACCGGCCACCAGCAGTGCGGCGGAGGAACCGAGTCCCCGGCAGATGGGGATGTGGGCGTCGATGTGAATTTTCACGCCCCGGACTTCCTCGCTTAAGGTGCCCAGCACGGCGCAGTAGGCGGTGTAGGCCAGATTGTCAGGCCCCGTGTAGGCTTCGTCGCAGCCGGTAATCTCCAGACCGGAATCGGTTTCCTCGAAAGTAACGTCGGTGTACAGGCTCAGGGCACAGCCGAAGGCGTCAAACCCGGGGCCGAGGTTCGCGGTGGTGGCGGGAACGCGGATGGTAACTCGTTTCATGCAGCTTCTCCTGTCGGCTTACAGATGCAGGACGTAGTCCAGCATATCTTCCTTGTTGATGACGCCGGTGTGGCGTTCGGGTTTGCCCTGCAGGCCCGCCAGATTCTTCGGGATGGGCACGCCCGTCATGGCGGACAGCCGCGCCATCTGGTCGAACTCGCTGCCGGAGGTATCGCCGCCCACGGCAGCGAGAACCGCCGCGGGGAACTTGTAGGGAGACGCGGTGGACAGCACCACCATGGGGCGATTGTCGCCGGTCTGGGAGACGTATTCCTCCGCCGCTGCCCAGCCGGAAGCGGTGTGGGGGTCGCACAGATAACCCCAATCCCGGTAGACCCGGCCCATGATCTCCTGCGCTTTGGCGTCGTCGCAGTAGGCAGCCCAGAATTCCCTCTGAATCGTGGCCAGCAGTGCGCCGGGGACGGTGTAAACGCCCTCCCGGTTCAGGCTGTTCATCAGCCCGGACACCAGCGCGGTGTCTCCGGACAGCAGGTACAGCAGCCGCTCCAAGTTGGAGGACACCAGAATGTCCATGGAGGGGGAGGTAGTCTTCAGCAGGGGACGGCGTTTGTCGTAAACGCCGGTGCGGATGAAGTCGGTGAGGACGTTGTTGGCGTTGGAGGCACAGATCAGCTTCCCAACGGGCAGACCCAGCCGCTTGGCGAGATACCCCGCAAGAATGTCGCCGAAGTTGCCGGTGGGGACGGAGTAGTTGACCTCGTCGCCCAGCTTGATCTTCCCGGCGTCCAGCAGGTCGCGGTAGGAGCGGAAGTAGTACATGATCTGGGGCGCGAGACGGCCGATATTGATGGAGTTGGCGCTGGACAGGGCGTAGGGCAGCTCCCGGCCCTGACAGGCGGCGAAGATATTCTTCACGCCGGTCTGGGCGTCGTCAAAATTGCCCCGGACGGCCGAGACGGCCACGTTGCTGCCCTCCTGGGTCACCATCTGGGCACGCTGCACCTGAGAGACGCCGCCGTCGGGGTAAAATACGCAGATGCGCACGCCGGGCACATCCCGGAAGCCCTCCAGAGCGGCCTTGCCGGTGTCGCCGGAGGTGGCGGTGAGGATCAGGATATCCTTTTCCATCCCCTTGACGGCCTTCGCGGCGGTGAGCAGCTGGGGCAGCATGGAAAGAGCCACGTCCTTAAAAGCGGACGTAGGCCCCCGAAACAGCTCCAGCACGGAGTAACCGCCTACGGAAACGGTGGGGGTCAGATCTTCGGTTTCAAATTTCCCCTGATAGGCGCGGCGAACCAGCGTATCCATATCGGGAATATCCGGCAGCAGGGCGGCAAGAATTTTCGCGGACATTTCCGTAGAGCTGCCCCGCAGGCAAGCCTGCCAGTCAAACGCGGGAATGCTCTCGGGCATATACAGGCCGCCGTCGGGGGCAAGACCCTCCAGCACGGCCTCGGCGCTGTCCACAAAGTGGGCTTCGCTCCGGGTGGAATGATAGAGCATAATATCCTCCTGTGATCGATTCTTTGCTAATTGCACAAAAAGTTTGGGAATACCGGGAAAACCTTGGCTTTTTGGCGTGGTTGAAATTTGAGCAGGTATATGATATACTGTTTTCCGACAAAAAGCAAGTGTTTTCGGGATGGACACATCCGTTTTTACACACTGACCAAAAATCACCGCACATACAGACAAAACGGGGGATGATTTGATGAAGATCGGATTGCTGGGCTTCGGTGTCGTCGGCCGGGGCGTGTATGAGCTTACCCGGGGCAGAGACGATATGCAGGTCGTCAAGGTTCTGCGCCGGGAGGATATGCAGCTTCCCGACGCGAAGACCGTCCGGGACATCCGGGACATTGTGGAGGACGACAGCATCGACACCGTGGTGGAGGTCATGGGCGGGCTGCACCCTGCTTACGACTATGTCCGCGCCGCCATTGAGGCGGGGAAAAATGTGGTAACTGCCAACAAGGCGCTGGTATGCACCTTCTATGACGAGCTGCTGCCGCTGGTGCAGGAAAAGGGCGTCTGCTTCCGCTGCACCGCAGCCGTGGGCGGCGGCATCGGCTGGCTTTCCGAGCTGGAACGCGCCCGCCGGGTGCAGAGCATCCGGGAGGTCGGCGGCATCATGAACGGCACCTGCAACTATATTCTCGACAACATGACCCGTCAGGGCCTCAATTACGACGATGTGCTGAAACAGGCCCAGGCGCTGGGCTACGCCGAAGCCGACCCCTCCACCGACGTGGACGGCATCGACACATGGCACAAGGTCATTCTGTCCGCCAACATCGCCTTCGGCGTGAGCCTGGACAAGGAAACCGTCCCTGTGGCGGGCATCCGCAACATTAAGGCAGAGGACGTGGAGAACTTCAAGGCCCACGGCCTGGTATGCAAGCTGATCTCTACGGGCAAGCGGGAAAACGGCGTCATCAGCGCCTACGTCCAGCCCACGCTGGTCAAAGATGGCGAGCCGGAAGCCGCCGTTCCAATGAACTACAATTTAATCACCTTCGTCGGCGAGACCTCCCAGCGCATGAGCTTCTTCGGTCAGGGCGCAGGCCGGTACCCCACCGCATACAATGTGGTGCAGGATCTGGTGGACGTTCTTGCCGGGAAGGGCTTCTACGCCCCCTACGGCGGCCATGCGGCGGCAGTGAACGACGAGAAGCTGACATGGTACGTTCGCGGCAACTGGAACGGCGAGACAAAGGAGCATTGGGGCAGCGCGGCGGTGACCGCGCCGGTATCCGTTGCCGCAATGCACGCATGGCTGAAAGAGAATCCCAACGCATTCGCCGCGGCAATTCGCGGATGACTGAGAGTGACAGAGAGGAACAGAAAATGAAAGTAGTCAAATTCGGCGGCAGCTCCATGGCGGATGCCGGCCAGTACCGCAAGGTACGGGATATTCTTCTGGCCGACCCGGAGCGCCGGGTCGTGGTGGTCTCCGCCGCGGGCAAGCGGTTCGGCAGCGACCACAAGCTGACCGACCTTCTCTATCTGTGCTATGCCCACGTCCAGTACGGCGTGGACTGCAGCAGCATTTTTGACATGATCGCGTCCCGCTATCTGGATATCCGGGATGAGCTGGGGCTTGACCTGCCGCTGGAGCCGGAGCTGGAGGCTCTGAAAAAGCGCATCGACGCGAAGGAAGTGACCCAGGAGGAGCTGGTCAGCCGGGGCGAGTATTTCTCCGCCAAGCTGATGGCGGCTTATCTTGGCTTCCAGTTCGTGGACGCGGCTGACTGGGTGATGTTCAACATGGACGGCACCGTGAACCGGGAGGTGTCCTACAAGGCGCTGCGCAATCAGGTGCTGCTGGGCTACGGTGCGGTGATCCCCGGATTCTACGGCGCCATGCCCGACGGCGCCATCCACACCTTCTCCCGGGGCGGCAGCGATATCACCGGCGCGCTGGCGGCGGCGGCGCTGGACGCGGACGTGTACGAGAACTGGACGGACGTGTCCGGCATCCTCATGGCCGACCCCCGGATCGTGGACGATCCTCAGGCCATCCCCGAGGTCACCTATGACGAGCTTCGGGAGCTGAGCTATTCCGGCGCCCAGGTGCTTCACGAGGATTCCATTTTCCCGGTGCGGGAAAAGAACATCCCCGTCAACATCCGCAACACCAACGACCCGGACGCCCCCGGCACCATGATCCAGGAGTCCTTCTCCGGCGACGTTGACCCCGACCGGTTCATCACCGGCATTACGGGCAAAAAGGACTTTTCCATCATCTCCCTGACCAAGCGGGGCATGAGCAATCAGGTCGGCGTCCTGCGCAGAGTTCTGTCGGTGCTGGAACGGCATAACATTTCCGTGGACTACGTTCCCAACGGCATTGACAACGTGTCCGTCGTGCTTCCCACCGCCGCGGTGGAGAAGGAGCTGTACACCATCATGGCGGAGATCAAAAAGGAAGCCCAGCCGGATACCCTGGACGTCCACCACCACATTGCCGTGGTCGCCGCCGTCGGCCGGAAGATGGCCTTCCGTCCCGGCATTTCCGGCCGGATCTTCAAGGCGCTGGGCGAAAGCGGCATCAACATCCGTATGATCAACCAGGGCCCTGACGAATTGAACATCATCTTCGGCGTGGACAACAAGGACTTCAAGGAAGCCATCCGGGTTCTGTACAACAGCTTTGTAAAATAAAGTGTGGGAGGAATGAATATATGAAAACCTATACTGTAGCCGTCCTTGGCGCGACCGGCGCTGTGGGACAGGAAATGATCAAGGTTCTGCAGGAACGCAATTTCCCCGTCGGGAAGCTGGTCCCGCTGGCCTCCGCCCGGAGCGCGGGCAAAACCGTGAAGTTCCGCGGTGAGGACGTGACCATTCAGGAAGCCGCCGACACAGCATTCAAGGGCGTGGACATCGTTCTGGGCGCGGCGGAAAATGACATCGCCAAGAAGTTTGCCCCTGCGATCGTGGCCTCCGGCGCGGTGTTCGTGGACAATTCCTCCGCGTTCCGCCTGAATCCTGAGGTGCCGCTGATCGTGCCGGAGGTCAACCCCGAGGACGTGAAGAACCACAAGGGCATCATCTCCAATCCCAACTGCTCCACCATCATCACCGTCACGGCGGTGAACGCGCTGAACACCATCGCCCCCATCCGCACCATGACCGCTTCCACGTATCAGGCCGTCTCCGGCGCTGGCGCGGGCGGCCCCATTGAACTGATGAATGAGGTGGAGGCACTGCGGGAGGGGAAGACCTACGAGCCGAAGGTGTTTTCCCACCAGATCGCCTTCAACCTGATCCCCCAGATCGGCGGCGAGCAGTTCGAGGGCTACACCAGCGAAGAAATGAAGATGCAGAACGAAGGCCGCAAGATCATGCACCTGCCGGAGCTGAAGGTCAGCTGCACCTGCGTCCGCGTTCCTGTTGTGCGCAGCCACTCCATTTCCGTCAGCTGCCACTTTGACGTGCCGGTCACCGTGGAGCAGGCACGGGAGGCCATCGCCAAGGCTCCCGGCTGCAAGCTGGTGGACGACCTGAAAAACAAGCAGTACCCCATGCCGCTGGACACCTCCGATCAGGATATTGTGTTCGTCGGCCGTATCCGTCCGGACCTGACGGACGACAACGGCCTGTGCCTGTGGTGCTGCGGCGATCAGGTCCGCAAGGGCGCCGCTACCAACGCCATCCAGATCGCGGAGCTGTTGGTGAAGGAATAATTCCATAAAATTATGTACGGGAGAGCCGCCGACTCTCCCGTATTTTCTGTATATAAAGGAATAGACCGCCGAAAACATGTCAATACTCCGTCCAAAAGGAGGAATGACAATGAAATTGCGGGATGTTATGACAAATCCGGTCATCCGGATCAATCCGGAGGAATCCGTGGCGGTGGCGGCGCGGACGCTTGACCGCTACAATATTGGGGCGCTGCCCGTGTGCGGTACCGACGGAAGACTGTGCGGCCTGATCACCGACCGGGACATCGTCACCCGGTGCCTGGCCGCCGGACGGTCGGCCTCGTCCACGCCCGTTCGGGACGTGATGACGGCGAAGGTGATCACCGCCCGGCCGGACATGGAGGTCGCCCTTGCGGCGGGGCTGATGGGCAGGGAACAGATCAGAAGGCTGCCCGTCATGGAGAACGGCAGGCTTTGCGGCATGGTCAGTCTGGGAGATCTGGCAATGCAGGACGAAACCAGCATTGACGCAGGGGACGCCCTGACGGAGATCAGCAACAATCTTTCCTCCAGAGACGGTCGTCTCTGAGTAGAAAACAATAAAAAAGACGGCCAAAAATGTAAAAAACCCTTGACAAAGCGAACTTTGGATGGTATTATAAGCAAGCTGTCCATGAGGGCGGCGCACAAAAAACTTTGTAAGAATTTGGAAAAAGTTCTTGACAAAGGGAAAAAGTTGTGCTAACATGTAAAAGTTCGCTGCGGGACGAATGTGAACGCAAAACGGACAGCTGTATCTTGTAAATTGAATAACGCAGACGATTATAAAAGACACCTTGGACAATAAATGGATTGTTTAAGCGTAAGCGAAAAAACAGCCAACGAAAATTCTTGAGTAATTTTGCTAGAAGCAAATTGTTCAGAAACTTGATTTAAGCTCTTCGGAGTTTAGATACAAATTTTTGAGAGTTTGATCCTGGCTCAGGACGAACGCTGGCGGCGTGCCTAACACATGCAAGTCGAACGGAAGTTAGAGCTTCGGTTTTAACTTTAGTGGCGAACGGGTGAGTAACGCGTGAGGAACCTGCCTTTCAGTGGGGGACAACAGTTGGAAACGACTGCTAATACCGCATGACACTTTTGGGGGACATCCCTTAAAAGTCAAAGCTTTATGTGCTGAAAGATGGCCTCGCGTCTGATTAGCTAGTTGGTGAGGTAACGGCTCACCAAGGCGACGATCAGTAGCCGGTCTGAGAGGATGAACGGCCACATTGGGACTGAGATACGGCCCAGACTCCTACGGGAGGCAGCAGT